>MDTC01133831.1_pt1 | contig 12855 bp, 14 predicted proteins | sample 811181 | NCBI WGS metagenome assembly MDTC01 (sample SAMN05326644, study PRJNA326480) | marine metagenome | isolation source: seawater | place: Pacific Ocean: North | collected 2011 | reverse complement strand
TGATCTTATAAGTACTAATCCCGATAAATTAAAATTAAATCAAAAATTTTTAAATTATATTGAAAGTAAGTCGGCGTTTTAAAGTAAATTTAAAAATATATATATTACATAATGACAAGTTGTGATATTATAGTATCTTATTATAATAACAAAAATTTTTTAGAATTATTAGATTTATTTGGAAACAAATTTTTGTATAACTATAAAGGTATAGTTTATAATAAATCTGGTTATGAAATAATGTTAAAAAATCACACAATACAAAAGCATTTAGATAATATAGGCAGAGAAGGCGCAACTTATTTAAATCATATAATAAATAATTATAATAACTTATCTGAATACACGATTTTTATGCAAGATGATACTAATGATCATATAAGTGATTATAATAAATTTATTAATTTTTGCAATAATATTATTAATAAAAAACAACAATTTGCGTTATATCCGTCAAGTTGGAGGAGAGGTCATCGTCCTGTTCTAAGAACAATTACTAATGGTATATGTGATTTACATACATTACCGTCAAAAGATTCTATAAAAATCTGCTGTGAAAAACATGGTATTAATTTACCCAAACAGTATACTACTGAAACGTGTGCTTTCTTTATTTGTCATAAAAATTCTATTTTAAATTATGAAAAAAAATTTTATATTAAATTGCTCGAATGGTTGCTTAGTGAAGATGGAAATGGGTATGTTTTAGAACATATTTGGAAATTAATATTTACACATAAGGCGGCGTTTAAATGTTAAGGTGCAATATATATATTAGTTAAGATTTGACTGTTCTATCATATATACCTCGATTTGAAACCCTTGTTCTCATAGTTGAAAAAGTAGTTCCTGATGCATTTCGCCTCCAAGCAAGATAGGAATCAAGTGTTTTGGCCTTAAAAACGGCTTTTTGTTTTCCCTTCGGATCCCACGGATCATATGGGAATTTTACCCTGTTATAATCATCTTCTTCCATCAAATTAGTTTGACACAATTTATACATACGCCAACCTGTACGAGGAGGATATTTAAACGGTATTACAAATGTGTTGACAAACGATAAAAATAGAATAAAATAATATTTATACATTTAATCTCTTGATTATATTTAATACTTTCAAACTTTAAATATATTTATTTTATACGATTATTATTGTTTCAATGAGTTTTCAAATTTTCATTTATCTCCTTAATTGCTTTAATATTTGATCCATTTTTTTACGCTCTTTTTTGGTATATCCTTCGTCTGGTACAATAAAATCTTTTAGAGAACCAGACGAATCTTCATCCGAATCTTCATCCGAATCTTCGGTTTCAATTTCTTCCACTTCATGAATGAGATCCCATTCTCTGCAAATGTGCCTAGCCATGTGTCTACAAGGACACTTACAGTTTAACTCAGTTTGATTTTTGTTACAATTATACTTTTTAAATATATTCTTTTGACCAAGAATAGGAAAATCCTTTTTGTGTCTTGTACAACAAGAACAGTTTTTAAGCTCCCTAGGGAGCTCGTCGTAGTCTTTACATTCCTTTAGTTTTTCGTCAAAATACGTCTCGACGTTTTTCCCATTAAGAAATTCTTCTAGTTTCATATTTTTTATTTATATATAAAAATTGTCCTTAAATTTATTCTGCCTGAATAACAAGATCTGCCACATCAATCTTTTCATCAGAATTGGGATCTTTCAAAATTTCTTCTTCTTCAAGATCTGAATCTGACGAAATCTCGTACATTTTCCAATCCATTGCATGTCGAAAACAAAAGCATTTATTTGAACCGTCTGGTTTTTCAGTCCCTGGGCGGTTACAAGGTTCTCCACCCTTTGTAATGCCAGAACACTTTTCTTTCGTTATGCGTTCTTTTGTTTCCTTAGCAACCGGGGTTGTATCGAGTCGTGGAACAGGCTTTTTCTTAGTGGTGTTTGCAGTAGCCTTAATAAGTTCATCAATGTCTTTTTTCGTGATCTTTTCTTTATCAAAGTCGTCAAGTGTAAATTCATTTTCTGCTGCATACTCCGCCGCAATCTTAGTGGCAAATTTTTTTGCGCCACTAGATGTTTTAACCGTTTTTGAGGTCTCTTTTTTCACGGGGATATCATTTGAACTAAGTAGTTTATGCGCCAATTCAATAAAGGAATCGTTGAAAATATTTAACATTTCAGCCATTGCTTCATCGCCGAGATCGTGCTTGACTTTAAAAGCGTTAAACTTTGCGTCAAGAGCCATCCTGATAATTAATTTATAAAACGTGCCCCTAAATTAATTAAAAATTTGCAAGATTTATACTTAAAGAATTTTATTAATTTTCTTCGAGATTTTTATTACAAGTAGCGCAACAAATCTCAATAATTGATTCATCCTCTAAATTTTTAACTAATTCAAACATTTCAAATGTATCCCAATTAAGTTTCTTTCCATTTTCAGTAACAATTTTTCGAATCCCAACCATAATTTTATAGCCAACGTGAGCACAATCTAATTTTTTTACGTGTTGATTACAAACAGGGCAGTTATACAATCCATTTGATAATTTGCGCTTATTTTTAAAACTTTTAACACCGGGGTGCTCCATGATTCGTTTCTGCTGCATCTCTCTCAAAGCTTTTACATTAAATTCTACTTTATCTATAGAACGCTTTGCTTCATGTTCTCTTAGCCTCCTACCAGAAAATTTATTAGTATCACCTTCCATGATAAGAGGACAATAGTTTTTAAGGTGTTGACCACATCTATCAAATCCAGGCTTAGCATTTCTGGTACATTGAATGCCTTTTTGCGTTATACAATTACACGCCGGCATTTTCAAAAATAGATGTAATTTAATTATAGTTATAATTCCTTAATTAGTTATATTTTTTGTAAAATTTCAAGTCGTTTTCTTCTTGCGAACTTTTCTTACTTTCTCTGGAATAAGGTCTTTCCAAAGTTCAGAAACGTCTTCCATCATAGGTTGGAAGATAGTTTGAACCGGTGTTCGAAATAATAAATGTAATCAATTGGTATAGCATTCTTTATTTTTTATTCTTTATTCTTTATTCTTTATTCTTTATATTAAAAGTCGGCGTTTTAAATATTCAAAGGTATAATTCAAATAATTATATTTAAAAATTGAATACTATTTAAATATAACTATTTGAATTAAAATAATAATGTTTAAAAGATTCTCCGTTTATCGCTGGAATCCAGATATAAAATTAAAACCAAGAATGCAAGAATACAAAATTGATTTAACAAAATGTGGACCAATGATGCTCGATGTTTTGATAAAAATTAAGAATGAAATTGATCCAACTCTTGCTTTTAGACGTTCTTGTAGGGAAGGCATATGCGGTTCATGTTCAATGAACATTAATGGTACAAATACATTAGCATGTCTTTGTAAAATACCTGATATTGATTTAGTAAAAATATATCCATTGCCGCACATGTATGTATTAAAAGATTTAGTTCCTGATATGAGTAATTTTTATGAACAACATAAAAGTATACAACCATATTTAATAAATGAAGTTAAATCAAAAAATGAAAACTATCAATCAAAAGAAGATAGGAAAAAATTAGATGGATTATATGAATGTATTTTGTGTGCATGCTGTTCAACATCTTGTCCTTCATATTGGTGGAATCAAGATAAATATTTGGGGCCTGCTGTATTACTCCAGTCATATAGATGGTTAGCAGATTCTAGAGATACAAATACCAAAGAACGTTTAGAATTTTTAGATGATGCATTCAAAGTATACAGATGTAAAACTATTATGAACTGTTCAAAAACGTGTCCTAAACATTTAAATCCTGGAAAAGCAATTGCTGATATAAAATTAGTTATTAATGATATACTATAATTGTAAATTTACATTTACATTTACATTATTTTTAAACGGCTTTCTTCTTGCGAACTTTTCTTACTTTCTCTGGAATAAGGTCTTTCCAAAGTTCGGAAACATCTTCCATCATAGGTTCGAAGATAGTTTGAATCGCAGATTTAAATTGATGTTCGAAATAATAAATGTAATCGATTGGTATAGCATTCTTAATCACATAAGCAGGGTCTTCGACTTTTTCAAACTGTCGCGAACCTTCATAAGTAACAAAAAGATATGAAATGCGATCACCAGACGCAACCTTGTCCATCTTATCACGCTCCTCTCGTTTTCTAGAGAGCGCGACATGTGGAATGTTAGCGGGGCACCTAGAGAATGTATTCATTTTCTTACAACTTGGACACATATGTTCAGTCTCCATAAATTCTTCGACATGACTCAATTTTTTATTAACAAGTTTATGTAAAACCGTAATGTCCATTTCCTTTTTGCCAACGACATTTAAGTTATAGTAGGTCTTTTGACAGCCATCGCAAATTACCTTGCGATCGAATGCATAACCAGAACGAAGACTCTTTGAAAGCATCAATTCTTTCATAGGAACTTCTGCTTGAACTAACTTACGAATCTTAGACCTTGCAAACTCTTTGCTTGTTTCTATTAGTTCGTCTACTGTTTCGAAGTTATAATTAAGGACTTTGTCATTAAGAAAGATGTACTCAAAAATTTGTTTTGAGTTTTCTCTTACGTATATGCAGTTGTCTCGACGAACTACTTGAATACCCTTGTAATCAATGTAATCATACTTAAGTGGATTTGTCCAGAATAAACTTGCGTAGCGTTTCTTCGAGTATAAAATGAAAGGATACATAACTTTTTCAAACTCAAGTTCAATAGGCTTTTTGAATGTCTCTGAAATACGATCTGCGCATTCGGGAGCAACTTTGAAAACGTAGTTCATGTGATCTTGACCTTTAAGATCGCTTTTGAACTTTACATAAATAGAATCGGTGTCTCCGTATACAACTTCGCAGTTGTACCACTCTTCTGCACACTTTTTAGAATGCGCAATCATACCACGCCCACAAGCCGTAACAGCTGCCGCAATCTTTTTATTTGGAAGTCTTCCGTATCTTGCTCCGGTGAATCCATAAATACTATTCATAGTGACCTTAATAGCAAGTTGAACGCCGTTAAGTACTGCATGCAAGTTGTCATCTGGCGAAAGAGTTTTCATTTGTTTACGAATGGCCTTACGTTCTTTCCAAAGTCGAGAAAGAATCTTTGGCATAATACCTGTGCGATTTTGTACAAATCTAACACTTACCGGTCTTGTTATATCATTTCCATCGGGGTCGACGTCATCTTCTTCCCAGTTCATATCAAAGTATTCGATTCCTGGTAAATTATCAAATTCTGGATCTTCGACGATAGTAGCATAATCATAATTGTGAGCAATCATAATGCTGGGATACAAACTTGCAAAATCAAGACCGGCGATAGGCTCAAAATGCGCACCAGGAGTTGCTTCTAAAACAGTTGCCCCCGTAAATTTTTCTTCATCGTCTGGGAGGTCAGTCTTTGGTTTATATTCTGCTGCAGGAATTAGATAGCCTTCCTGTTTAGTTTCATAAGCAATTTGTGTATGAACCCGAATTTGTTGACCCCGAAGTTCGATGTATTGCATCGGAACCATAGTAATATTAGACATACCAATTACATTTGTAATAATTCGTAGTTTTAGAATTAGTTCAATAAGGAGCCAAGTGTCCTGAGCGCAGTACTTTACAACAAGAGCCATTTTATCTTTTGTAGAAGTGTTATAGTTAAACAGGTCTGCGGGACTCAGATCGTCTTTTTTATCTCCAGTGAAGTGCTCGGCAACTGCGTTCAACTTGTAAGACTCTAACTTGTGCTCCTTTTTAATCATGAACATAAGATCAAATTGTGTAACTCCGTACATCTTGAGATATTTCATAGTGTTATCACCATAAGCAGAAGTATTAAGTTGGTCTTCGTGAAGATATGCAGGTTTGCTTTCGATTCTGCTAAGATTTTCTAAAACGTATTCGATACCGAGAACTTTTGCTCGAGCACATACGTACTTCCAATCGAAGTCATATCCGTTATATTGAACCAGAATGTCCGGATCTACACATTTTATGAATTTAACCCAACCAATTATTAGTTCTTTCTCTGAATCGTAAGTTTCAATGTATACACCTTCTACTGGGTCGCAATCGTTGTCTATCGGGCTTTTAATTGTTACTACATGTTTGAAACTTTCTTTGGTACTAAATTTATACACGCTCGTACCAATCTGTGTGATTATATCATGTTCTTTGGTTGGGTCTGGAAAGTCGTTCTTGTTCTCGTATCTGGTAGAATAAGAAAAAGCCTCAATGTCCCAAGAGCCGAGAGTTAAATTGCAAATGTCCTGGCGATCTAGTTTTTTTACAGACGCATAATTAGCAGTATAGCTATGTTGACACCTAGACATTTCGTTATCCTGTGTAATATTTTTAACGGTCACCCAATTGGCCATTTGTATCTCCATCTTATGCGTGAACCTAAGGTAAGGCTCGATATTAGATTCGTATAACTCAAACTTGATAGGTTCATTCTGAAGTACACTCGATATCTTTGGCAACTTACTTTTATCCTTTGGACAGAGAATGTATCTAATCCTATTAAAAGTATTCAAGTTTTTACATACAAATCGGAGAAATTTAAATTGTTTTTCGTTTGTGAAACCTTTGTATTTCATTCTAGACACCACGCTTACTGATTCTAGATCTTCGCGATTTCTAAAAAGTTTATTGCGAACAAACCGTTCCACTTCGTTTTTCTTAAAATTATCGAATGTTTTTTGAAGCTTATCTGGAATGCATGCAAAAAGATAAGGTTTATATCCTTCGAATCTTATACATACCGAATCTCCGGATGCGTCTACTCCGAATGTGTAAATGTGATAGCGAATATCAGGGGTTCCTTCGTTGTCGGAATCATAATTTTCTATTTCTTCGTCGCATGCTTCCCACGATAATATTTGAAACGACAAATCCTTTTTTTCTACGTTAGATTGTTGTCGAACAAATGTATTCATTATTATATATAATCACATTTAAGTTTTAAATTAGTTATTATTCTGTAAAAAACTAATAAAGAACAAAAGCGTACCACCTATGGTTATACTTTGTTTTATTAACTTCCCGTCCGACGTTGATATACCAAATACAGTAAAGTCTAGCCATTTTTCTGATAACATATTTCCTAATATTAACCAATCAATGGTTGTAGCAGAATCTTCTAGTATATTTAATGTTACTAAACTTAGATTACCTTTAGATTTTTTAATAATCTTTTCCGTTGACATTCTGGTTAAGAATCTATTAATAAAATCAATCGATTTTATGAAATGTAGAATATCCCCTCTCGAATAAGAATATCTTGACATGTTTATAATAAGAATAATCTGATTACATATATACAATACAATTGGATGTAACAGATATCTGTCATGGCTTTCAAAATTAAATTCATTATTAGAATCGCGCGGAAATACATCTCGGATAAATATTGCAAGAGATATTCCTCCAAGTATGGTTGTATAAGATATTATTCCATTGAAAAGATTTATTGTTTTTTCTATCTCGTCTTTTGTTTTGGCAAGTTTTATAATTAGATTACTTAAACAAACATTTTCTTCGAAATCAAATTCGTTATTTTGTATTTGAAATTTAATTTTTTTTAATTTATCAATGTGTTGATTTATTACAAACATAAACGTGTAAACAAATAGAAATATAACAAGTCTAGAGTAAATCCATTCTATTGATATTAAGGTAAAAAATGTCAATTTATTATTTAATGTATTCAACCAATGATACTCGTTATAAAAAGAAGTTATATCAACCAAATTTATAACTACTGATAGTATACTCGATGTTATTATTAATGTTCCTTTAAAAGTTTTACACATGTTAATGCTTTCAAAGTGATTTGTTTTAAAATACATTTTACACCAAAGATGAATCATAAATAAATTTATATGTAGAAAGAATGATGTAAGATATTTTATCTTAGCTGTATCTTTTGAAAACATAATTAATGTATAAATCGGTTGAATAAGAAGTATTAGATTTATTATTATAAAATAAAAAGTATATAATACACAGAAACAATTCATACGGAAATCCGGTTTTTTAAATTTATTAACCTTATACATTGCTATTTTAGGCGAAGGCGTTTCTTCTTCTAAAAGTTTTAACAGGTTTATTGATTTAATATTTTTATTTGGTCTTACGAATTTATTGTTTATGATGTTTTTCCTAATTAGAAAGTTATCAACGTTCCAAGATTTAACACCTAAAAATAATAATATTTTATCTAACATTATAATTAAATGAGTGTCGCAATTATAATTATAATAGTATTTTTATTTTTTCTAATATTTAGACCATGTGCGGTTTCATATACAACTAAATCCGGAAGAAGGTATCGCGCAAGAGATTTACGAACTGCAGAAATTATAGATATCATAAGAGACATCTCTGTGCATCTAAGTTATCAATTAAATGAACAAGATAAAAAATTACTTCAGACGAGGCTCCAAAATACGTCCTTTAAAGAATTAATATATAACGATCCTAATATTCTCGGATGGAATTTTGATAAAGGACGTGAAATAGGACTTAAGTTGTACGATTCTAAGGGAAAAATGTATCCCGAGACTGAGATAATATCAACACTTTTTCACGAACTTGCTCATTCCTTAACACAACGTAATGGACACCATCACAACTGGCAAATTAAAGATGAATACTTACAAAGTTTTGTACCAGAGTACGTAAACATTCTGATTTTAAAAACCTCACAATTAGATAAATGAATGATTTATTCATAGGCGGCGGCGGATATTCCGGTGTATTATTAATAGGGGCTCTCGAGTATATCCATGAAAACGATTTATTAGATATTAAAAATTTATATGGCTGTTCTATTGGGTCTCTTATAGGATGTTTATACATATCTGGTTATAAACCTAAAGATATGCTTTCTAAAATACTAGAATTAGAATTATCCCATATAGTAAAATATAACTTTGATAACTTAATGTCTGAATCTTATCTAGTAGATGATTCGTTTTTAGAATCTTTAATAGGATTTTTATGGACATGTAATGATGAAAATATAACTATCAAACAATTTAGCGATAAATACAATATAAATGTAAATATATATGCAACTAATCTAACAAAAAACGAATACACCAATTTAAATAACGTGACGTATCCAGAAATTAAGTTAAAGGACGCCTTAAAGGCGTCTATGAGTATACCATTTATTTTTAAACCCGTAAACATAAATGGAGAAAAGTTTGTAGACGGATGTTGTAAAAATTTTTACGGATCTCCCCCCGAAGATGTTTATATATGTGGATATAGTTTAATTGTAAACACTTTGAGTAATACAGATCAATATTTTGGTACATTGATGAATAATATGATTAAGAGAACTAAACCAAGAAGTACTTTTATAATAGAATGCAATAATGATTGCGATCCAAAAACTTATTTAAATTTAGATAAACTAGATAAAAAATTTATAATAGATATGTATAAAAAAGGAATTCGTCTTGCTAAAACAACACTAAAAGACTAAAAGACTAAAAGACTAAAAGACTAATGTTTTTGAAATGTTTCTTTTATCCATTTTCTCTTATTTGCCATAAAATCTAGATAACTCATCTCTTTGCCCGACTTAAGGGTTTGCCGACTGAGAGCGGGGTTTTCTTCATAGATAATTTTTTTAGATTCTTTTTCATCTTTTGAAATCTGATACCTAGATCTAAGATTGTTTATCACTTCTACTATGTTTTTAGGGCACGTTATCTCGTGCGAGATTGAAAATGTTTCTGGAATATTCACTATTATCTCCCTGTCTGAGAATTCTATTTCTCTTACGCGGTTTTTAAATTTATCGCACGCTATGTACTCACCATTCATATAGAATTTTTCGCAGTGTTCCGAAAATATAAAATAAGGCACCTTATTATCTTGACATGTTTTAATGTAAAAAGAACTTATCGTATTATATTCTGTAAAATTATGAAATATAATACAAAACTTCACATATTTTAAACTGTTTTCTATTGATTGTTTTTGTTTATCTTCTAAAAAGGGTAGTCTCACAAGATGCATCAGGTTCTGATTACAAACATTAGAGACGTATTGCATATGTTTCCCATAAAAATAGTTTATCCTGTGATTTGGGTTTATACATCTCGGATTTAGTCTTTTAGAAACTATTGCGAAATTGTCCCAGGATAGATCGTTTACAACTAAAACGTTCATAATACTAATTTATTTTTAATTTCTTTAATTTGTGTAAAATTATGTAAAATTTAATATAAGCAATAACTTATAAGCAATGAAATATATTATATGCTCTCTTATAGTTATAATTACTCTTTTAATTATCTATAAAATCAACATGTCTCTTGAAAAAAGTAAAAAATTTAAAAAGGGGTCTCTCATAAAATTTAACATATTAGCAGACTGTATAGTAATAGTAACTAAAGAAAATTGTATATATTGCGAACAACTAGAAGAACAGATTGAAAAAAGCGATAAAAAATACACTATAATTAAATTAACTGATGAAATGACATTTAAGTTCGATAATACTTTTACAAACTTAACTTTAGACGAACGAAATAATATAATAGAAGAAACTCAGAAAATTTTTGCACCCGAGAAAAATACGTTATTTCCGACTATAATTTCTAAAAATGGTGTATATCATGGTTTGCCACAAAAAGAGATTTTATCTAACATATTTAATATATAATGTATACTATAAGAATATAAATATATGAATTTTAATAGAATAATAGCAATAGGAGACCTACATGGCGACTATCAGGTTTTCTTAAAAATGCTTGATATGTGTGACCTTATTGATAAAAATTTAAACTGGAAAGGTAAAGATACATACCTTATACAACTTGGAGATACTCTCGATGGTAAAAGACCAGAAACAAAAATAGAAAAAAGGTTTCTGAAAGAGAGTGGTGAAGTAGAAATAATAAGGCTTATACTACATCTAGATGCACAAGCTAAAACCGAAAGTGGTAGAGTAATATCTTTACTGGGTAATCACGAACTGTATCCTTATTATTTTGAAAAGGATAAACAATTTCAGAGAGACTATGTAAAATTAAAAGACATCGAGAAGTTTAAAGAAGTATATAATGAAGATAGAATTAAGTTTTTAAGGCCCGGTGGCACTGGTGGTTCTTTACTCGGAAGAACTAGACCATTAATTTTTCAACACGGAGAATTTATATTTATACACGGGTCAATTACAGATAAGTTAATCAAGTCCGGTTTAGATGCAAAAACTCAAAATGTGGATATAGATAAAATAAATAAAGAAACGCGCTTATGGTTAGAAGGAAAGGGTAAAATACCAAAGTATCTTGAAAAAATGGATGAAGAAAATCCAGTTTTTTCAAGATTGTACTCTAAGTCAAAAACTTTTTGTGAAAAAGACTGTAGTAATTTCGACAAACAACTTAAGTTTTTCGACGGAGCTAATTATGTTGTAATGGGACATTCTAGATTTAAAGAGATAAACTCGGCTTGTAATAATAAACTTATAAGAACGGACGTTTCGTTATCTAGGGCTTTTGGGGGTACAATATCGAGTAAAACTTTGCAAGCTCTTGAGATAATTCAAACGCCGAAAAAGAAACCGGAAATAAATATAATAAGTAAACGGGGGAAAGTAAAGTTAAGTTAATGCTTTTACAATTTTTTCATATTTTGGATTTACATTGTGAGGAATGCCATCTATATCAAATGATGCAATTGGAGTTTCTTTCGGGTCTATAATACTGTATGGGTCAAATGTATGTTCAGTATATTTGTTTATTTGAATGAAAAAATTATTTAGATCTGTTTTAAATTTTTCAAATTTTTGTTTCCAAATACCCGTCTTAATATCTATCAACCCGTATTCTCTTTCTGTTTCGATATCAGAGTCGTATATATCTGAATTATATTTCTGTACAATCTTTCCCCTTGTTTCCGACATTGCTAACAGATAACCAAATAACTGATAAAGATCGTATTCGTTTTTTCTTACATTCTGATGTTTCATTCTGGTTTTAATTTCAATAACAATATCTCCGCAAGTGGCGTCATGTAACCCTCTTATGGACCAGCCGTTTTCTGAATAATAATACATTCTGTTGTTTCCTTTTTTATAATTCATTTTATTAATGACGCCGGTTTCGTTATTTGAGCCGCAATCTTTTTTCATAGAATTTTCGAGGAAACTTGTTGCGTATTTTAAATCGTCTTCTTTTATATCTTTGTTTTCTCTTTTTAGTCTTTTTTTAATATTAACTTGAAGTTCTTCAAAGTCTTCTGGGTTAGATATACCCTGTTTATATTCTGAATATATTATCTCTAGTTTCTTATCATATGTTTTCTTTAATGGATCTATAAAAGTAAATATACCTTTATCAAACATTAGCTTTTTGTAAATATCCTTGTATTGTCTACATAGTAGTAGCAATACGATTTTATTTGTAGGTTCATATCTATTCTTTCCACATGCAGACCCGATGCTAGAAATTTCAAGTGAATTCATTATATTATTATATTATTATTAATTCACTTGAAATCTTTAACTTATTTTATTTATTGTAAATTTATTACTTCTTTGCCTGCTTTTTCTTTTTACTCTTTGTTACAGGAACCTCTGGTACAGGCTCAGGCTCGGGTTCAGTAACCTCTGGTACAGGCTCAGGCTCGGGTTCAGTAACCTCTGGTACAGGCTTAGGCTCGGGTTCAGTAACCTCTGGTACAGGCTCAGGAACCTCCGGTACAGGCTCAGGAACCTCCGGTACAGGCTCAGGCTCGGGTTCAGGAACCTCCGGTACAGGCTCAGGCTCAGGCTCAGGAACCTCTGGTACAGGCTCAGGCTCAGGCTCAGGTTCGGGAACCTCCGGAACAGG
>MDTC01015058.1_pt1 | contig 12855 bp, 12 predicted proteins | sample 811181 | NCBI WGS metagenome assembly MDTC01 (sample SAMN05326644, study PRJNA326480) | marine metagenome | isolation source: seawater | place: Pacific Ocean: North | collected 2011 | reverse complement strand
TTTGCATTGCAGGATAAGCACTTCTTAGCATATGGTTTGCATAGCAAACAATATTTACCCCTCTTGTTTCCCATTCATCCTCTGTAACTTCATTAAAACTGGACGGAACAATCATTAGAGGAATATTCTCTCTAAATTCATTGAATTTATTACAAAACTCAAAAATCTCTGTCGGATCTTGCTTTTTACTATGTATCATAATACCATCTGCGCCAGCGTCTATATAAGCCTTAGCTCTTTCCAGAGCATCAGACATTCCTGAATTTAAAATTAAGCTTTCAACTCTAGCAATAATCATAAAATCATTAGTAACTTGGTTTGACTTTCCAGTCCTAATTTTCTCCTGAAAATCTTCAATAGAGGCTTGTTGTTGTTTAACTTCATCACTAAGAAGAGAATTTTTTTTAAGACCTTCTTTGTCCTCAATCACAACAGCAGATATTCCTAATCTTTCTAGCGATTTAACTGATAATCCAAAATGCTCAGATCTCCCTCCTGTATCGGCATCATAAATTAAAGGTTTAGTCGTTACTTCAAAAATATCATTTACTGTATTCATTCTTGATGTCAAATCAACTGCCTCAATATCAGGCTTGCCCTTAGCAGTTGAATCTGTAAGGCTACTAGACCACATTGCATCAAACTCTAAAGTAATATCATTTTTAATTATCTTTGTTTTCTCTGTAATTAGGCCCGATAGGCCATTATGAACTTCATTAACTCTTATAAGGGATTTTGCATTCAATAAACGTCGTAATAAATTTAATCTTGTATTAGGTGTTGTGCCAATTTCTCGAATTGCGTTATTTAGCTTAGTCGAGGAAATACCTTGTGTATATGGAATTTCAATGAGTTCCCCACCCCATAGTTTAAGAATTTGGATAATCTTATCTCTAGTTTTTTTTTGCACACCTTCTTTCCAATCATCACCGTGCACTACATAATCTGGCTTAATTGCCATTAAGTTTTCCTCATAATCTAATGTTTTTTGGGGTATCACGTTTACTACTCCCTTAATTTGCTCAATAACAATTTTACGTTCATCATATTTCATAAAAGGAACTCTCTTATAGCTTGCAATTGCTTTATCTGTTAGTAAGCCTATAGTAACTTTTCCATACTTCGTTGCTTCCTTGATAATATTAATATGCCCTTGATGTAACAGGTCAGCACTCATGGCCACATAAGCATTTTTCATTGTTTTCTCCATATCAGTTATTATTTTTTATAAAATCGTAATACTCTTCACTGCAACCACCTTTCTTCACAGAGTAGTATTTTGATATAATATTATCAATTTTATCTTTGAAGTCAGAAAGGTAGTTATCTCTGCTTGAATTTATGTAAGCAAGATTGTCAATTAATTCATTATAAGCCATAATCTCCTTACCTGGCATTTCACTCCTGAAATCGGCCAAGAAACCCTTCTTATCGTGATATTTTTCATAATCAGGCATAAAAAATAACTGTGGTTTATTCAGTAAACTGAAATCAGTTGAAGTCGTCGAATAGTCATTGATCAACACATCTACTTCCAGCATAAACTCATTAATATCAAAAACACTCATCTTAGATGTGTTAATAAATTTAATATTGCTAGTATCTGAAGGGATTGAGTTTATCATTAACGAATTCGGATGAAGTGTATAAGCAAAATAATGATTATTAGCCTTTAGCCAATTATTAAATTTTTCAAAAGTAAATCCTGGCATATTTAAAATAGGAAATCTATATTTATATGGCCTCCAGGTTGGCGTGTAAAGAATAATCTTTGGATGTTTATTTTGTATAGATTTAAAAATATGAGACACATATTTTATGTTCGATTTATTTTTTTTGTAAAATATATCACATCTAGGATAGCCTATGCTTATTATTTTTGAAGCTGGAAGTTTATATAATTCTTTTGCTATTTTTTCTACTGAATATTCCGATGGGAAATTAATATAGTTGAATTTTTGAAGTCTTTTTATTTGCTGTTCAATAGTATTATTAGGATTATTTTTTTCTAATGTTGTTTTCGTGCCTTGTCCATGAAATAAACATATTTTTTTACAATCTATATTATCGATAATATTAAACAGATTTATATAGGAATCTCCATCATTAAAAACATATTTTGTTTTAAATAAACAATATATCAATTTAATTGGATTTGATAGTGTGATGTACTGATAGCCTCTATTCTTAAGATGAGATTTAACCTCTTTGTTATTAGTATACCAGAAAACATTAAAATCATCCTTCGATGATAAATGCTCAAATAAGTATCTAACATTACCAGAATATATATTATCATTAATTGATGATAAGATTATATAGTTATCTTGTTTAATAATAAATTTTAATGGTTGTAGAATAATTTCTATAAATAGTTTAATTATTTTTTTCATTTTTGTATTTAATATACGTATTTAGAACTAGATCATATGGAGTGATTAAAGACAGAATAAGAAAATATGATTTAATATTTTTAAAATTACACATTATTGATCTGAAATACGCTTTAAGAGATCGCAATCTCATGGAATTCATTTGATAAGTTTTCCCAGCAATTTGCCAGGCATTTGATAATGCAAATTCTTTCTTCTTATCGGTTAATTTGTTAATCTTCGCATGCTTAGTGATTACATTACATATAGCATTTATATTATTCTCTACATTACTACTCTCTGATTTGTCATGTACACGAAATGTACCCAACGGCTCTCTGAGAAACTTAATATCGTAGTGATTTTTCGCTAATCTTATCCATAAATCGTAATCCTCTGCAGTGATGATTTTACTATTTTCATCGAACCCACCTAAATTATTTAGAATATCTGTATGAATAATTGTCGATGATAAAGATATTAAATTGCCACTATTTAATAAATTACTAAATGTGAATGGGATTCTGCCATAATTTTTTTGAATTGTTCTGTTTGGATATTTCCATATTTCAGAATGACACATGCCACAACCTGATTCCTTGTTAAGAAATCCAGCGCATATCTCTAATTTTTTATTATCCCAATAATCATCCGAGTCTAGTAAAGCAGTGTAATTTCCAGACGCATTTTTTATTCCTAAATTTCTTGATTTTGCGATATTCCCATTATTATGTATTTTAAAGAGTTCAATTCTCTCTTCTTTATAGTTACTAATAAGTTCATCCGTGTTATCTGTAGAATGATTGTCAATAATCAATAATTCCCAATTTTTATAAGTTTGACTTATAACTGAATCTATTGCCTCTTTGAGATATGTATTTGCCCTATTATAGGTGGGTAAAATTATTGAAAATTTCATATTGATTCAGTCTATTATTTTCCATGGTGGGATTTGTGCCGAGTTTAATTCTTCAAGTAAAGCATGGTCTCTTCGTGTATCCATGCATTGCCAAAAACCCTCATGCTTAAAAGCACAGAGGTTTTTATCTTTTGTTGCTAAATCAAGTGGGGATCTTTCCAACATTTCATCATGAGATTTAATGTAATTAAAGAAATAAGGTTCTAAAAGAAAATAACCACCATTTATCCATCCTGTTTGTAATTGAGGCTTTTCTTCAAACGACGTGACTTCTATACCATTGATATTCAGCTCCCCGAATCTAGCAGCTGGATGAACCGCTGTCACTGTAGCGCATTTCTTGTGATTGATATGAAAATCATACAGTTTAGTAAGGTTAACATTTGATAAACCGTCACCATATGTTAAGAAGAATCTTCTATTTAGATATTTATCACTAATTATTTTAGCTCTTCCTCCAGTTGCAGTATCAAGCCCTGTATCATGTAAGTTAATATTCCATTCTGAGTTAAAGTTATTAAAATATTTCTTTATGTATTCAGACTTATATCCTAAAGCGATATGAAAATTAATATAGTTATGAGAACTGAAATGTTCCATAATGTGAACTATCATTGGTTTTCCACCAATTTCAACCATCGGCTTAGGAATGGTATCAGTCACTTCACCAAGCCTTGTACCGTAACCACCAGCTAAGATTATTACGTCAGTCATTAAATGAAATTATACTCTTTAATATCATAGTTCATCACTTCATTATCATCGTGAGCAATGTTAGCAATATTTACTAATATATTATTATCAGAGATACCTTTAAAACCAAATACCAGACCAGGGTTGACAGTAATTCTCTTATAGTTGTTTATCGACAAATTAATCTCATATCTTTCTATAATATTTTTACTTAAGTCAATAAAGTTAAAACGAATTTCACCACTCATAACTATCAAATTCATTTTCATTTTGGTATGCATTTTCCATGCTTTAATCTTATTTTTTTTAATTGAAGAGAAATAAACTTCTCCGAATTTATCATACCCATCGTCACTCTCTTTAAGTCCATGATAAAGGTTTCCAGCTTCCATAGTTATAATTTCAAGATTATTTATTTTTAATTTATCTAACATTTTTCAGGAGTTTCTCATAATCTTCAATTTGTTGTAATGAGTGTTCGTAAGCGCATAGTTTTGATTTTTTATAATAAGATTTATACCATTCAGCGGTCCATTTTGCCGTTGCATTAAATGTCAACATAGGTCTCCAATTTAGCATCCGCCTAGCTTTACCTATATCTAAGCTTAATAATATCGCCTCGTAACTTTCTTTCTTTCGAGGCTTCACGCTAAATTCTGCATATTCTAAATATGATGATAATTTTGATACAAGATCCTTAACGCTATAAGAATGACTCATTTTTGGACCAAAATTAAATGATTCTCCTGATAATTTTTTATTTGAATTCAGTTTCGCTGCTAAAGTTAAATATCCGGACAATGGCTCAAGTACGTGTTGCCATGGTCTTGTTGATTTAGGACTTCTCAAAATAACTTGTTTGTTTTTAAACCATGATTTCATACAATCTGGCACTATTCTATTTTCAGCCCAATCACCTCCTCCCATTACATTTCCAGCTCTAGCAGATGCAATTCTAATTTTTGAATTTGGTTTTGAAAAAAATGCCTCATAATAACTTCTTATCATTAGTTCAGCAGAAGCTTTAGATGAGCTGTAAGGATCTAATCCGCCTAGCCTATCACTCTCTTTATATTGAATGTCCATATTGAGGTTTTCATAGCATTTATCACTAGTTATCATAACCGCATAGCATCTATGATTACTCAACCTTAATGATTCAAGTATATTTAAAGTCCCAAGAGTGTTTGAGAGGTAGGTTGTATATGGATCTTCATACGATGCAAGAACAATTGGTTGTGCTGCTAAATGAAAAATAAAATCTGGCTTTTCTTTCATTATTAATCTAGATACTTTTTTAGAGTTTTTTAAGTCAAATCTGATATTTTTATAATAAAAATTATTTTTAAGAGAAAAGTGTGCTGGTTTAGTTGGAATGTCTTTAGATACACCAATTACTTTCGCGCCTAATCGGTTGAGCCATAAACCTAGCCATGATCCTTTAAACCCTGTATGACCAGTTAGTAATACCTTTTTATTTTTAAATAGATTCTTGAAGATCACTTATCTAACCTCGTAATGATTTTTTTTTCTCCTCTTCACTACGAAGAATTTTTCTAGGTCCACCTTGTCCGAATGATTTTTCGACTTCTCTAATATATTCCATGAGTGTTCTTAACTCTTTAGGATTAAGTGATGCTTTATGATCTGATCCCCACATTTCCTTATCAATAGTTATGTGTCGTTCAATATAGGACGCTCCATGACAAATAGCGCTTATTGTTGGTATATAACCACTCTCATGACCACTATATCCAATAACTTTACTAGGATATTTTTCTTTAAGCCATTGGATATATTTAATATTAATTTCCTCAATTGGCGATGGATATGTAGAATTTGTATGCATAATTATATCTGGTGAGCAAGCATCAACCGCTGCGGTTATCTCATTTTCTGTACTCATTCCTGTTGAAATAATTAAAGTATCATTACAGTCCCTTGCTGCCTTGCATAAGTTATCATCAATAATTAGAGCAGATGGTATTTTTGTTATATTACAAAAATGTTTCATAAAGTTGACGGAATCAATATCCCATACACTACAGAACCATGAGATATTCATTTTCTTACAATGATTATTGATTATTTCGTATTCTGACTCACCAAACTCTGTTCTTTTCTTATAATCAAGGTAAGTCATTTCTCCCCAAGGTGTTTGTCTAAGATTTTGTTTCTGTTGTTCTGGAACACATACATCGGGATTACGTTTTTGAAATTTGATGTAATCACATCCATTTTTTGATGCTACCTCAATTAACTCTTTAGCAATATTGATGTCGCCATTATGATTTATGCCAGCCTCTGCAATAACTTTAATTTTCATATTATACTATTACCAAGTAGTCAACCCACCATCAACTACTAAAACTTCTCCATTCATGTAACTACTTCCATCACTACATAAGTATAATAATGATGCTTTATACTCATCAGGTTCAGCCATTCTATTCATAGGTATTAAATCACAAAACTTTCTTACAAAATTGTCATCATGATTATTAAAGACCCCTCCAGGCGCAAGCGCATTACATCTGATATTATTTTTTGCCCAATATGTTGCTAAATATCTTGTTAGTCCTATTACTGCATGTTTAACGACTGGATAACTTACTGGCTTGACTTCTTGCACATCATCTTTGATGCCATATATTCTCTGATCTGGACCGACTAATCCATAATGAGAAGCAATATTAACAATTACCCCTTTTCTCTTAATTGACATTTGTTCTCCAAAAATCTTACAGCAAATAAACGTACCAGTTAAACCAACAGACAGCTCTTTTTTCCATCTATCTAGTGAAAAATATTCTAATCTAGAATCTTTCATATTACTATATTGATCAAATTTAGCATCAATTGCTGCGTTATTAACAAGTATATCAGGATATTTATTATATATTTTATAGATATTATTTTTTGCTGCAATGACACTATCTTCATTCCCTATATCACACTGTATAAAAGTAACTTCTTTATTATATTTATTATGAATTGATGCAGCATGCGTAGCAAATTCTGATTCGTTGATATCTAAGACAACTACATCTGAGTCCGCATCAAGTAGTGCCTCAACATGTTTAACACCTAATAAACCAGAGCCACCGGTTACTACAGATAACGAATTTGAAAGGTTAAACTTATTTATCGTATCTTTAGGCAACTTTATCACTAAAATATGCAAGAGTTTTATTCAAAGCTTCAATCTGAGTCTCTCTTTCCTCATTAGATGATTGATTAGTAGTAAAATTCATGAGTTTTTTCTGTAAACTTTCTGAAACAGGTGTTTCTCCTCTGCCTATGTTGTTATCTTTAAATGCAGGTTCTTGATGTAATAATTTTGCTGCAGCATATATTCCATCTCCTCCATTTTCAATATATTTATTTCGAAAAGACTCCCAAGTTATACCATATTCATCACCATTAAATTTTGCAGAATAAGTATAATATGTATAAAAATATTTCTCAGGTACGTGTTGTGGAGTGAGTAAATTTGAGCTTTTCAGGGCATGCGTATATTCATTAGCCATTGATCTTCTTAGATCTATAAAATAATCTGTTCTTTCAACTTGTGCAAGAGCTACGGCAGCAGCCATTTGATTCATTCTAAAATTGTACCCAACAACATCAAATCTTTCCCAATTTGGATTTTGTAATAAATCTCTATCCGTTCTCACTTTTCCCGAGTCTGCAGTTAAGGTTTTGAAGCCTAAACCACCAAATTTTCTTATCTTTGTAGTAAGATTTGTATCATTACATGTAATTATACCGCCATCTCCACAAGTCAACTGTTTACTATTTTCGAAACTCCAACTACCCACATGTCCTATAGTTCCTGCTAGTCTACCATGGTCGTCTTTGCCTGCATGACATTGCGCACAGTCTTCTAGAACATATAAATTATATTTTTTAGCGATTTCCATAATTCTGGACATATTACAGACACCACCATACATATGTGTTACTAAGATTATTTTAGTCTTATCAGTAATTTTATTTACTATATCATCAGGATTCATTAAAAAGGTATCTGGACATGAGTCGACGAAAACTGGTGTTGCTCCTGTATATAATGGAGCCAACCCACACATTAAAGGTGTCAAGGCTGGAGTAAGAATTTCACAGTTTTGATCAGCACCCATTGCTAAAAGCGCTGCATGCATTGTGGTAGTTCCACTATTGAAAGCAACAGCATATTTAGTCTTATAGTAGCTAGAGAAAGCCTTTTCAAATCGTGTTGTAAAAGCACCATCTGCTCCAGCTCTAAAGCCTGAGGCTAGTACCTCCTCAAGATATTTTCTCTCATTTCCTTCTAGACGCCAACCTGGTTTAGACATTTTTTCCTCGCATAATTTGATTCTTTTTCCATTCAGAATTCCTAAATTTGTTTATTTTTACTAAATCATTATTGTTGATTAGCGCTTTATACACTTCTTCGCGAGATGCAAAGTTTCCAACGTTATTTCTCAATTTTACTAACATTTCATAATCTTCTTCGTAGTCCAATGTTAATCGTTCTTTTATAATAAATTGCCCTGGCTCAGGTAGAACTTTACACTTAGCATTTTTATCATGCTTAATAAAGTTCCACATCATCTCAGTATTAGTATCTATCGCCAGATTATCACATATTTTTTTTACTATCGAGTATCTTAGTGAATATCCAACAGTACCAGCACCATTAGATGAAGATAGAGTTGGTTCAATCATATCGTATCCCTTTAATAGCAGACGAAAGCTTCTTTTAACCTCTTCACCACAAAAAAATGGATCATCTGCATCGATTGTATGAAAAAGTTCTACATTATATTTCTCACAACACATTTTCCATCTTAATAATTTATTTATATCTGGCCCTCTAAAGTATCTTATGTTACATTTTTTAGCGATATTTACTATCTCATCATCAGATTCGTTAAATGTAGTACATATTATGGGATTTAGATTATACTTAAGAGATCTTTTTATAATATGTTCTATTACTGTATATTCACCGAAAGGTAAATAACATTTAGATTGCAATCTTGACGACGCACTTCTGACAGTGATGAGAGATGTTATAGTCATATTTATTTTTTTATTCTATTATATTGATCCTCAAGTCTAACAATATCATTTTCTGATAGCTTTGATCCTAATTGTGTTTCTAGTATCAGTAATGGTTTAGTAGCATTATTAGTAATCTTATGCCTCTTTTTTACCGGAACATATGTTGATTGATTCTTTTTCAGTTTAATTTTTTCATTACCAATTAATATATCAGCTCTTCCATCTAATACTATCCAATGCTCTGAGCGATAGTTATGTATTTGCAAAGATATACTTTGCTTTGGGAAGATGACTATGTTCTTAATTAAATAATCCTTTGTATCAACGATTGTATTATAATATCCCCATGGTTTATGTACGGTCGTACTATAAGAAATAGTTTTATTGGAAACGACAGAAACTAACTCTTTTTTATTATTTAATATTGGAATCACTCTAATTTTGTTACTGAATGATTTTAATATTTTCGATTGGGAAGCTTCTTTCTTATACAAGAACTTGAATTTTTTATTGATACATTCATATATTTGAGAATCGATTAAGTCATGTTTTAACAAATATCTTCTAATATCTCCATCTGTTGCGACACCAATAACTTTATTATTTTTTTCTATGAAAATTATACCTAGATGATTTCCATCAATTTTTTTCAAAGCAGACTTGATGCTTTCCTCATAATTGATAAGGTATTTGTCAATTTTCATGATTTATGAATTTTAGTTATTTGATTTTAAGCTTATGACGTTTTTCTTATTAGGTTTATAACCTGTAATGGCATCAAATAGTATATTTTGAATTTCAACTAGACTTGAGTCTGAGCCTAGAGTGTAGAATTTCTCCATATATTTCAGAATTTCAGAATGATTCAATTTCTCCTCATTTGCCGACATGATATGCTCATGAATTGTTTTAGAAACGTCATCACCTATGAGAAGTTCTTCATAAAGTTTCTCACCATCTCTAAGCCCTGTGAATGTAATTTCAATATCTCCATTAGGATTTGAGTCATCTTTTACCTCATTCCCGCTTAGTCTTATCATTTCTTTGGCTAAATTTAATATACTTATTGGCTCTCCCATATCTAGCAAAAAGACTTCACCACCTTTACTTAAAGACCCTGCTTGGATGACTAGCTCAGTTGCCTCTTGAATTGTCATAAAATATCTAATAACTTTTGCATCTGTAACGGTTACGGGTCCGCCAGACATAATTTGCTCCCTAAATAATGGTACTACAGATCCAGATGTATCAAGTACGTTTCCAAAACGTACCATGCAAAACTTTGTCCTGCACTCATCTGAAGGTTTTGTATCAACTACATCTTGAAAAGACTGTAAGATCAGCTCTGCAAATCTTTTGGTAGCACCCATTATGTTCGTAGGCCTTACAGCCTTATCACTTGAGACTAATACAAAATTCTCGATATTTGCTTTCAGTGCATTTTCTGCAACAACGTATGTCCCTAGAATATTAGTTTTGATAGCAGATATAGGATTCTGCTCTACTAGTGGTACATGTTTATTCGCAGCAGCGTGATATATCGTATCGATTGACTCTTTAGTAAAAATATTCTCAATAAAATCCTTATCCGTTACAGATCCTAAATATGATCTGACTAAGACATTTTTATTTTTTATAGTATCAGTATTATTGATTTCATTATCTATCTTATATAAAAAATATTCTGATTGTTCAAGCAGTATAATTTTTTTTGGTGAGTGTTGTATTATTTGTCTAGAAAGCTCAGAGCCAATAGAGCCTCCAGCACCTGTTACTAAAACATTTTTATCTTTTATACAAGACTTAAGCAAATATGGGTCAGTTTTAACGGCTACTCTACCAAGTAAATCCTCTATATCAATCCTTTTAAAATCAGAGATACTAATTTTCCCTGTTGCATAGTCATCGATATCTGGTACTTTTTTTATTTTCAATTGATGATTTTCAAGTTTTTTAATAGCAGTTAAGAGTTTTCTTTTATTCTTTTTGTTCTCAATCATAAATATTTCATCAATTTGTTTTTTTATAATTATTTCATCCATATTTGATATTTTGTAAACACGAAGTTGAGCTATATCAACTTTATTAGATTTATCAGAATCAATAACGAACCCGATTATTTCGTATTCATTGTTGTTTTTTAAAAGCTCAGACAGTTTGATTGATTGCTCATCATAATCATATATTAAAACTCTTTTTCTCTTATTTCTTTGTTTAAAAGCAAGATAGCTGCTAGCTGTATATCGTGTATAAAAAACCATTGCAGTAGAAAGAATGAAGTAAAGTGGATATATTAATTTTGGAATCAATATATTCATATAAGACGTGTAAGAGAATATCACCAAGGTAGAAAGTAAACATGCTTGAGCTATAGATGCATATGTTTTGACATTTATATACCTTACTACAGATCTATACAGTCGCATTCCGATTAAGAAAGCCACAGTTATTATTGGAGCAATAATAAGAAAATGAATAATATCTTCAGATGATGCTCCTGTAATTTCATATTCTTCGTAGATATTTACAAAGCCATCTTTCCTAATTACAAGCGATATCCAAGCTATAGCTATTAGCGTAATAATATCAGTGAAGACCATAATCAGTCTTTTTGTATTTCTAGGTAGTTCTAGTAAATATGTTTTTAACATTATAATTATATTATGTTTTATCTAATTCTATTTTATTGTAGTTTAATATTTTGATTATTTCAAATTGATGATTTACAGGAAATAAAAGAACATTTTTAAAGCATGATTTCATTGTTTTTTGATTGATACCTGATGGGAACTTAGGCCATTTAATAATGCTAATGTTATTCTGAGATCCCCATTTTATCCACTTGTTCGCAGTATCTCGATTGTTAGCATAACACGGAAATGCATAAGGTAAGAATTCATCTTGTACTTTTTCATTAAATTCAAAAAATGATAACTTCTTGTCACTAAGATAACTATGCCAGAATCTAAAATTAGCTAGTCTTCTCTGTTGTATATGTCTCATGGGATATTTATTCATTTTGATAGCTCTATAAGAAAGAATATCGGCATGAGAGATTTTATTTATTTTATGATATTTATTTTCGACTCTAATATTATTTTTAAATGCATTTAAAAAATATAAATATCGGCGAAAATAATATATTGTCTCGTTCAATGTTGGTAGTCTTTTTTGATATGTATAATCAACTAGATATTTTTTGTTCATGACTAATAACTCTGAGCCACTTAAAACAGGAATGATTTTCCTAATGCTATTGAATGATAGATCACCATTGATACCAAGTTTGTAATTCTTATAATTTGTCAATGAGTGGCAATTATCTTCAATGACAGTGATATCTAATTCATTTTTCATCTCGTTAATTTCTTCCCAATTTGACCTAATACCAAAATAATTTACAACTACTAATAATGATTTAGAGCAAAGTGTTTTCTTAAGAGATATAGTATCTAGGCTAAAGTCTTCTCGGATATCATAGTATATAATTTCTAGATTAAAACTTCCTATTCCCTGTATAACTTCATCACATATAAAATTAGGAACATATATTTTCTTTATATTTTTTGAGCGTAGAATAGTTTTGAGAATACAAAATAATGAGTATCTTCCAGATTTAAAGATATAATCAGAAAACTTATATTCACCATCTGAAATTCTTATAAATAAATCTGATAACTTTAGTTTCGGTTGAATTGTAATTTTTTTATTCAAATATTATTTATTATATAAAGATGACTTGTATGCTTTCAAATTATCAAGATTTGTAAACCACTCAACAGTTTCTTTAAGACCTTTTTCTAAACCACGTGAGCCCTTATA
>MDTC01236563.1_pt1 | contig 12858 bp, 12 predicted proteins | sample 811181 | NCBI WGS metagenome assembly MDTC01 (sample SAMN05326644, study PRJNA326480) | marine metagenome | isolation source: seawater | place: Pacific Ocean: North | collected 2011 | reverse complement strand
GACTCTTTTGTAGTTAACGGTCTAATGGTGCAAAAAATACAAATGGATACAGTTTGTTATAATTTAGCTCAAAGGAGATCTTGGTTAGGAAGAATTAAAAATACAGTTGGCACATGTGAAAAACAAAGAAAACAACTTCAGGAGACAATTAGTAAAAATAAACCTAAAGTTATAATTCTGGTAAATCATTGGAAGACGCATAACTATAAATTTGTGGTGGATGCAGTTAAAATGATTAATCAAAATGAAAAGACCAGACTCATTATTGTTGGAATGCGTGATACTTTTAATGAATATGATCAAATATTTTCTAGAAATACAATAATAGAGTCCGTTAATAGAGAGTTTTATAATTATAGAAATAATATAGAAAAAACTAATAATTTTCTTAAAAAAATATCGAACCAAAATAATATTTATTTTTTTCAACCTAAAAATATCTGTAATTTAGATAAATTAACGTGTGATTTAGTTGATGAGAAAACGGGAGAGATAAAATATTTAGATTATTCGCATTATACATTAAAATATTCTAAAGAAATAATGAATGAAATTAAGAAAATTTTAAAGTAGCTATAGAAATAAATATTAAAAATTTAATTGAAAAATTAATCATAAAATATGAAAGTTTTTTTTATAATAAAACAAGAATCTGAAAGAGTAAAAAATAAAAACTTTAAAAAAGTTAATGGCATAGAGTTATATAAAAAAGTTCTATACAAATTTAAAAATTTTGAAGTATTTGTTGATACAGACAGTAAAAAAATTATTAAATCATGTAAGAGTGATAAAAATCTTAAACATGTTTACCCATACTTAAGAGACAATAAATTTATCACAATGGAAAAGAGTAAGTCACAAAGTCCAACTCCATTGATGATAAAAAATTTTCTAAATAATTTTACGAATAAGAAAAATGAAATTATTATTACGTCTCATGTGACATCACCTTTTATTAAAATATCAACCATAAAAAACGCATTAAGTAAAATGAGAAGTTATGATAGTGTTAGTTCTTGTCAGAAAGTTCAAAATTTTTCTTATTTAGAATTATCTAATAAAAAATTAATTCCGATTAATTTTAATGATAATGTAATTCAAAAAACACAATCATTAAAAAAGGTTATACATTTAAATGGTGCCTTTTTTATAATTAAAAAAAATATTTTTTTAAAAAATGGACTTAAAAGAATTTCTCAAAACAACTACTTTTATGATTTAAAATTTCCTGAATTTTTGGATATTGACTATCCAGCAGATCTTAGACTAGTGCGTGAGATTGCTAAAAAATATGATGTATAAAAAAATACTAGTATTTGATCTTGATGGCACTTTAATTGATTCACATAATGATATTATAGATAGCTTTAACTACGCTTTTAAAAAAAATAAATGTAGGATAATTGATAAAAAATTTTTTTTAATTAATGCAAATAAAGGAAGTAAATATTTTATAATTAAAAATTTAGCTGATAATGAAAAATATAAGATGGAGTCAATTAATAGTGATTTTATATATCATTATAAAAAAAACTGTCTAAATAAAACGAAAGTAAAAACTGGCGTTAAAAATTTTTTAAAATGGTCTGCAAAGTCATATATTAATGTTATTTCAACCAATAAATCTGAGTTCCTAAGCAAAAAAATTCTCAAAAAGCTTAAACTTATTAAATATATAAATAAAATTTTTGGAAACGATACTCTAGAATATCAAAAACCTGACCCAAGACATTTAAAAAAAATATTAAAAATTTTTAAGATTAAGAATAAAGAAGACTGCTTTTTTTTTGGAGATAGTGATATTGACTCAATTATGGCAAAGAAATCAAAAGTTAAATTTATTTTTATTGATGGTGGCTATGTTAGTTCTGATAAAAAAATTGTAAAAAATTATATTATAAAAAATTTTAAAAACGCTCGCACAGCATTGTTAAATATATGAAAAAAATAACATTATTATCTGATAATCATGATATAATCATAAAATTCATTAACGATATCAAAGTAGATAAATTTTTTTTTGTAAGGTCTATTTTTTTACCAGATAATAATGAATCAATATCTGACGAGTATAATAAGATTAAAACTGTAAAGTACTCTGATTTAGAAACTTTAAATGATAAAATATTTATAAATTATAAATATTTTAGTGAACTTGAACTTGTAAAATATCATGATTGCAAAAAGACATTTTATAAAATGCTTGATTTTCACACCCTTAATGAAAATTTATATACAGATTATGAAAAAGATAAATTATTTATTAAAACATTAAATTTTATTTTAAATTTTCTTAAGGAGGAGAGTCCAGATGTTATAATTAACCTACACATTCCTCATAATTATTTTGAAGTACTACTTGCTGAAGTTTGTGAAATTAACAAAATAAATCATATTTTTGTTAGACACTTTGGAATTCCATCTGTTTACACATTACAAGTAGAGCTGTACTCAAATAATTTGATTAATGAATATTTTTTAAATGATAAAGAATTTAATATTAATTGTAGAAATGTTTATGACTCAATCTTAGTTAATTCTGATGAATTTAAAAAAAATTCTGTGTTAGTTAAAAAAAACAATAAATGGCAAAATAATTCATTAATTTTTTTAGATACAAATAATAAGATAAATAGTATGATTTTTTTTTTAATAAGAGTATGTATTTTATTTAAAGAAAACTTAAAAGTTTTAGCTAAAATAATTCTAAGTTTTTTTAAAAAAAATTATGTTTCTTCACTTAAACAATCTTATTATTGTCCAGAAAGACTTAAAGTTAAGAATAAAGAAATATATGCACAAAAAGTATCAAACTTTTACTTTAATTATGTAAGTTTAAAATCTGATATAAAAAAATTTTATTTGATAAAGGAGTATAAAAAATTTTCTAAAAAACCAGATTTAAATAATAAATTTATTTTTTTCCCACTTTGGTATCAACCTTCTGCTTCAACATTTCCGTTTGCTCAAAAATTTATGGATAATATTAATGTTATTAAATTATTGGTTAAAAATAATTATGGTTTAAAAGTTTATGTTAAAGAACATGAGGATAATTTTAATTTATCAAGACATGCTTGGGTTAAAGGTAGTTACTCAAAAAATATAGATTTTTATGAAGAAATGAGTAAAATTGAAGGCTTATCATTTGTTGATTTTGAAATTTCTGATAGTGAATTAATAGACAAATCTGTGGCTATAGCAACACAACCATCTAAAAATGCATTAATTTCTACTTTACGAAAAAAACCTGTCTTGATGTTTGGAAGCTCACTTTTAAATGGACTAGATGGAATATTTAACATAAGTGACCAGCGTGATCTTAATGTCGCATTATCTAAAATTCATCAAGAATTCAAAATTGATACTGTTAATCAAAACAAATTCTTCAATATTTTATCCCAATTTTCTTTTTTTACAGATAAAATGAATTCATTTAATAAAGATGAAACCAAAACAGATTATAAAGATATGTTAGCTATTTTAAAAAAAATTATTTATTTGGGAAAGCAAAATTAACTTTATGAAGATTTTAGACGCAACACTTAGAGATGGTGGATTTGTAAATGATTTTAACTGGAATTTTGACTTTGCAAGAAAATATTATGATTTAATGTCAAAATTTAAAATACACTATATTGAGCTTGGATATTGGAAACAGACAGAAAAAAGTAAAAACCCATTTTATAATTTAGGCTTTAATGAAGTTGAAAAAATTACAAAAAATGCAGAGATCGATAATGCATGCATTATAATTGACTATCATTACTGTGATAAAAATATTGTTTGTTATCCGGTAAAAAATCAAACCCCAATTAGCATGATAAGAATTACTTCAAGAAAAGAAGATATGCTAAAAGCTATCGAATTTGGAAATTTATTAAGAGAAAAAACTGATTTAGATATTTCATTGCAGGTAATAAATGCGACAAATTATAGTATAAAAGAGTTAGAAGAAGTTACAGAAAAATTGATTGTAAATGATTTTGAATATATTTATTTTGCAGATAGTCATGGAAATTTAAATTTAATTAATGACTATGTAAAACACGAAAATTTAATTCATAAAATAAAGTATAATGGTATAAATTTTGGGTATCATCTTCACAACAATACTGGTCGAGCATTGTTAAACTATTTTTTTATGAAAGAAAAAAAAATAGATATTACGGATACTTCTGTCTTAGGACTTGGCAAAGGTGGAGGTAATCTTAAATTGGAAGAGGTGATACCTAATGAGAATTTTATTGAATTATTAGAATTTATACAAAAAGAAAAATCACATCTAAATTTGAAAAATGATGCAATTCTCTATAATATGATTTCTGGTCGTGCAAATGTTACAAGCAATTATGCGCAACATGGAATAAAAGAAAAATTAGATTTACAAAAATTCTATACAAAGTGTCTTAAATTAAGAGGTTTTGATAAGGATAATTTTAATAAAAAATTTTAAATTTTTAATATTAAAATAGATAAGATAAATTTTTTAATGAATTTATATGGAATTATTTGAAAAATTAAAAATAATATACCAAAAATTAAGTCTTAAAATATTTGGAAATACACTGGGTATTTATATCAACATTCTATATTTGGCTTATCACTATTTATCAAAAAAAAAAATTTGTGCTAGTGATCTAATTCTGGTGAAGCAAGATAATGAAAGTTTAGAAAATAGATGTGAAAATCTTTTAAAAAAAGGGGTAACATTTTTGGAAAAACAAATTGATATTAAGAATATAAAAGACAAATTTGATTTTTTCTTTTCAGATGAAAATAAGGATAAATATTCTAATTATAATTCACCTGGCTATAGGTTTTTAAAGAGAGAAAAAGTAAAAGATTTTGAACCAGAAATTAAAAATATATTAGATAATAAAATTGATTTTTTTCTAAAAAAATATTTTAATTCTAACTATAAAATATTTTGGGTTAATATTTTGCAGATGACCCCTGTAAAAAATCATGATGATGACGAATCTTTACTTTGGCATTATGATGATAATCCAACAGGAATATTAAAAATTTTTATATATTGTTCTAACCAAGACAAAGATTCAGGGGCATTTACATTCGTTGAATTGGAGAAATCAGAAAAAATTAAATGTGGTGGATTTTTTACTTATACAACAGAAGATAGAATTAAAAATCAAAAGATACTTTTTGAAAATATAGATAATACTGACATCAACATAGCAGCAGGGGACGAAGGTAGCATACTGGTTTTTCAAAATAATATAGTACATAAAGGAAATTTACCACTTAGAGATAAAAGAAATCTAATAGCTCTTGAGGTAATGCCATCCACTTTAGAAATGTCAGATAGCGATTTAAGAAAAGTCTTAGAAAAACCGTTCACTATAGATTTTCCAAGGAATCCTTTTTTAAATTATTAATATATGGATGTGCTTTTTTATCAACCACACAATAAGTTCTGGAATCAGACCTTAGTTTTTCAAAACTTAATTAAGAACACAAATAAAAATATTAAAGTTTTGACATGTAATGGTGCACTTAAAAATCATTGTATGGTCTTTAATGCAAAAAAGTTACCTATAAATGGTGATAAATTAAAAAAAAAAAATATATGTAATATATGCATTTCTAACAAAGAGGTTTACAAAAAATTTAACAAAAATATTAATTTCATTGATATTGATAATTTAGTCTCAAATTCAGAACACCTTGAGATTAAAAAACACATAGAAAAAATAAATAAAAATAATTATAAAGAATTTGAAATAGATAATGTCAAGTTAGGTATTATAGCAACTCATGATGTAATACTAATACAAAAACTAAACAATATTATTTCTCTAGAAGAAAATTATTGGGAAGAGTATCTTAGCGTTCTTAGATCATCGTTAATTTCATTTTATGGAATTAAAAATTTTATAAAAAAAAATCCAACAGATAAAGTTATTACTTTTAATAATTTATATTGCACAAATAGAGTAATTGCAAAATATACCGAGCAAAAAAATATTTTGAATTATAATATGTCAACTGGTTTTGCCATAGCAGGCCAAAGCTTACAATTTTTAAAATTAACTGAGGGAGTAAAATCTGGTTTAAACTTTGATTGTCTTAAATATTGGAATGAGAATAATAATGAAATAAATTTAAATGATGATTTCAAAAAATTGATAATTGACCACTATGACTCATTATTTAACGCTAAACATTACTTAAATTATTCTAAGCCTAGAAATAAAGAATTTATCAAAAAATTTAAAGATAAAAAATATGATAAAACAATACTAGTTGGTTTAAGTGGAGACGATGAAGATGTTTGTTTGGAAGAGTCTGGAATAGACATTGTTTATAGCCATCATTTTAAGAGAATCTTTAAAAATCAAAAGGATTGGATTAAGAATCTTTTAGACTTCATTAGATTTGATAAAAATAATTTATACATCATAAGGCCACATCCAAGAGATTGGCCAGATAAAACAAGATCATTCGTTGAAAGTGATAATTATAAAAATTATAAAAATTTGTTTAATAACAGTAGTCTTCCAAAAAATGTAATAATCAATAGCCCAGCTGACAATGTAAGTGTTTATGATTTTATGGAAATATGTGATTTATTGCTTGTTTATAGATCAAGTATAGCAGTTGATTTTGGAATGATGGGTATCCCAGTGATCTGTTCTGATTTATCTTTAAGTCTACACCCAATGTATTCAGATACACTTTATGAAAATAAGGATGAATATTTTAGTTTATTAAAAAATAAGCAATTGTTTAATAAAAATTTAAAATCAGCAGAACATTATATAAGATGGTTTATTTACTCTAATATATTAGATACTTTAGATCTAAGAAAAACTTTTAAAAAATCTGAAGTAAATAATATTAGAAATAATACATATAAAGTTATTGAAAAAATTTTAGAAAGGTTGAAAATTCAATATTTAAAAAGAAATGAACTAAGACAAACAAAAGAAAACAACCTTGTTAACAATAATTTAAAAAAACTGTTAGAAAAAAATCTTAAATCATTAGTTTATACTTATTCTGAAGATGAAGATAAATATGACTTTGACTTAAACCTTAAAAGATGTAATAGAATGATTAAATTAATTAAAGAAAAATTTCACATAACTTTGTCTAGTGGTTAACATAGCAACACCGATATCACACCAATTTTTAAAAAAAAACTTGGCAAAAGAAATCTATAATCTCTCAGATTGCTTTGAAGCGAGAGAAAGAACATCCCATATTAGAATTAAGAAAACACATTTATATCATATTGATATTGACCTTACTGCAGTCTGGAATAAATCAATTAAAATTTATCTTTCAAGTATAATAGAGCCACAAAAAGAATTAAGATTAGTTACCTTTCAGATCACTAGGTGTTGTCAAGCTGAAAAATTAGTTAATGGAAAATTCAAACTTATTGGAAAAAAATTTACTAAAAAACAAATGCTTAAAAATTCTCAAGAAAATCTAAGATGGTTTAAGAATGAATTTGGAAAAAAAATTAAAATTGGAATAGAAAATAATAATTATTACAAAACACCAGCATATGATATAATCACTGAGGGTAAATTTATTTCAGATATTGTAAAAAAAAATAAAATTTATTTATTGTTGGATATTGCTCATGCTATGGTGACTGCAAAAAATCGTAATATTGATCTAAAAAAATATTTAAGTGAACTACCATTAAGTAACTTGATCCAAATTCATATTTGTGGCCCTCTATTAAAAACAAATACTGGTTATGATAAACATCGACCCCCTCAACAGTATGTGTATGATGCTATAAAACCAATAATAAAAAAATATAAAAATAAAGTTAAATATCTCACTTTAGAATACTATAGAAATGAAAAAATATTGATTAAAGAGTTAAAGAGATTAAAGTTATTTACTAATTCATTAAAAAACTAATGCAAAAAAATAACTTTAGCAAAAAGACATTTTTAGTAACAGGATCATGTGGCCAATTGGGGAGTAATACTGTTAAAAAATTGATTAAAATGAATGCAAATATAATTGCCGTTGACTTAAAATTTAAAAAAAAAATTAAATCTAAAAAAATTCAATATTTTGAATTAGATATTTCACAAAGTGATATGGTTGATCAATTATTTGCTAACTTAAAAAAAAAAAAATTGTATATTGATGTATTGATTAATAATGCAGGTGTAAGTTTTTTTAATCCATTCGAAAAAAGAACGGAAGAAGAGTTAAATAATACCATTAATGTTAATTTAAAGGGAACATTCTATTTAATTAAAAATTTTTCTAAATATTCTAAAAGAAGTAATTCTATAAAAAAAATTATCAATCTTTCTTCTATTTATTCTGTGATAAGTCCTGATCCGTCAATTTATATTGGAAATGATAGACGAAACTCTGAGATATATGGGGCGACCAAGGCAGGTATCAATCAAATGACCAGATATTTTTCAGTGCATCTCGCTAAAAAAAATATTTTAGTTAACTCAGTTTCTCCAGGTGGAATTTTTAACAATTCATCACCTCAATCCAAATCTTTTATTAAAAAATATTGTCAAAAAAACCCAATGAAAAGAATGGCATCTGTAAATGAAATTTCAAATTTTATTTTATTTATGTCATCAGATGAATGTTCTTATTTAAATGGTCAAAATATTATTTTAGATGGAGGTATGAGTGCATGGTAAAAATTTCTTTAAATAAATCGTTTGTGATTGCAGAAATTGGGATAAATCACATGGGCAGTTTGTTTAAAGCAAAAAAATTAATAGACTCGGCAATTCGAACGGGTGCTCATGCAGTAAAATTTCAAACGTATAAAACAGAAAAAAGAGTAAATTTTTCTAAAAATAATAAGATTTTTAAAATTTTAAAAAATTGTGAATTATCAAATCAAAATTTCATAAAATTAAAAAAATATTGTGACAATAAAAAAATTATTTTTTTTTCAACACCATTTGATACTTCATCTGCATTATTTTTAGATAAAATTGGAGTAAAAATATTTAAAATTGCATCTTTTGATGTGGGTAATACAAAATTTTTAAAAGAAATTTCTAAATTTAAAAAGATTTTTATTTTATCAACAGGAATGGCCTCAGAAAAAGAAATTAAAAAAGCTGTTTCAATATTCAAAAACAATAAAAGAGAATTAATACTATTACACTGTATTTCTTCATATCCGAATAAAGAAGAGGATTCAAATTTAGCTTGCATAGACAGTTTAAAAAAATTTAATGTTACAGTGGGTCTTTCAGATCATACCAATGATATCTTTGTTCCCACAATTGCAAAAGCAATGGGTGTTAATGTCATAGAAAAACATTTTATGATAAATAAAAATGACAAATGTATAGATAGCCCAGTTTCAATTACTGAAAAACAAATGTCGATATTAGTCAAAAATTTAAAGAGAATTGATAATGCAATGGGTGACTCCAAACTAAAATTAAGAAAAAGTGAAAAGAATTCAATTATTTTTAAAAGGACAAGTTAATTGAAAAAAAAAGTTATTATATTTGGATGTCAAGAAATAGCAGTAAATATTATTAATTTTTTAAAGAAAAAAAAAGAAATCGAAATATCATTTGTTGTTACATATGATCTACCTCTTGATGTGACATATGACTACAAAATTGTATCTAATTTTTGTAAAAAAAATAGAATTAAATATATTAAATTTTCTAGATTTGATGATAACTTGATAAATCAAATTACAGAAATAGATCCTGACTTAATAATTACATGTTATTTTAGAAAAATTATTCCTAAAAAAATAATAAGTTTAACAAAGAATATTATTAATTTACATCCTAGTTACTTGCCATATTATCGAGGCCCAGTTCCTACCGCTTGGGCCATTTTAAATAATGATAAATATTCAGGTTTTACAATTCATGAAATTGATAGTGGTATTGATACTGGAAAAATAATAAAAAGAAAAAAAATTCTTATTTCAAAAAATGATACTGGTTATACACTTTACAAAAAGAGTATGAAGTTAGGGTATAAGATGTTTAAGGAGAATTTTGATATTTTAATAAACAAAAAATATAAACCTGTAACCCAAAAAAATTTTGGATCATATTTTGGAAAACTTGAAGTAGAACAATTTATAAATTGGCAGTATACGACTTCACATATATTAAATCTTATTAGAGTATATTCTTACCCATATAATTCAGCAAAATCAAAAATATTTAATAAATACTTGCTTATTGACAAAGCAGAAATTTATAGAGACAAAAATTTTTTTGCACAAAGACCAGGAAAAATCGAAAAGATTGTCAATGGTAAATACCCAGTAATAAGCTGTTCTGATGGATTGATTATTTTAAAAAAATTTATTTTTGTAAAACCTTTAAATAAAAAAGAAAAAAATATTTATTTAAAAGTAGGAAATGTATTAGAATCTTGATGGTGAATGAATGAACAAAGGTATTAAATTATGGAAAAAAGCTACAAAAATAATTCCTGGTGGAAACAGTATTCTTTCAAAAAGACCAGACAGATATGTCCCAGATTTATGGCCAACTTATTTTGAGAGAGCAAAAGGAATTAATGTATGGGGCTTGGATGGAAAAAAATATCTAGATATGGCCCAAATGGGAATTGGATCCTCGATTTTAGGTTATTCAAATAAAAGTGTTAATTTTGAGGTAAATAAAGCAATTAAACAAGGTGTTTCAACAACACTTAATTCTAAAGAAGAATATATTCTAGCAAAAAAATTATTATCATTAAACAAAGGATTTTCTTCAGTCAAATTTGCAAGAAGTGGTGGTGAAGCAATGGCTATGGCAGTGAGAATTGCAAGAGCATATTACAAGGATGCAAAAATAGCTTTTAGTGGTTATCATGGATGGTTTGACTGGTATTTGGCTACAAACCTAGAAAATAAATCAAACCTTAATAATCATCTTTTACCAGGTTTATCTACTAAAGGTGTGCCAAGTTCACTAAAGGGTTCAATTTATCCTTTTTCATACGATAGTGTAAGTGATTTCTGTAGGCTTACTAAAAAACATAAAAACATAAAAATAATTGTTGTTGAAAGCGGTAGATCCGATTTTCCAAATAGTAAATTTGTTAGAGAAATTATGAGTTTTGTAAAAAAAAATAAAGCCATACTAATATGTGATGAAATTACAACAGGCTTTAGGTATAATGGAAAAGGTCTTTATGAGGATGTTGGCTTTAAACCCGACCTAGCAGTATACGGAAAAGGTATGGGCAATGGTTTTGCTATTACAGCAGTAGTAGGAAAAAAAAAGATAATGAAATTTGCACAAGAAACATTCATTAGCAGTAGCAACTGGAGTGAAAGAGTTGGGTTTGTAGCAGCTAATAAAACGTTAGAGATAATAAATAAAAAAAAAACTTGGCTACATATAAATAGAATAGGAAAATTAATTTCTAAAGGCTGGAATGACATCATTAAAAAGCATAAATTAAAAATTTCAGTCGGAAATTTTTATCCATTAATCTCAATGAAGCTAAATTATGGAAATTTAAATAATTATATTTTAACTTTCTTTATTCAAGAAATGCTTAAAAAAGGTTATTTGGCATCATCTAGCATTTATGTGTCATATGCACATAAAGAGTCTCACGTAAAAAAATATTTAAGAGAAACAGATAAAATTTTTTTTACAATTTCTAATAATCTAAATTTAAAATTTTTTAAAAAAAAATTAAAAAATAGAATAAGAAGCGATTCATTCAAGAGACTTTAGTGAAAATTTTAGCAATTACACAGGCAAGGATTAGTTCCTCAAGATTACCAGGAAAGTCCATGAAATTAATAAATGGTGAGCCTATGCTGTACTATCATTTAAATCAATTATTCGAATCAAAACTGATTGATGAAATTGTAGTTGCAACGTCATTGAATAAATCTGATGATAAGATAGTAAATTATTGTAAAAAAAAAAAAATTAATTTTTTTAGAGGATCATTAAAAGATGTACTTTCAAGATATTATTACTGTGCAAAAAAATTTAATGCAGATTTGATTGTAAGAATTACATCTGACTGTCCACTTATTGACCCAGAAATTATTGATTTCTGTATAAAAAAATATTTAAAAAAAAAAGTAGATTATTTATCAAATACTAATCCACCTGATGGAGCAACATATCCCGATGGTACAGATGTAGAAATTTTTAACTTTAAGAATTTAGAATATGCTTTCCTAAAATGTAAAAATAAAAATTTTAGAGAACATGTAACTTTCTATTTTTGGAAAAATCCAATAAAATTTAAAATCTTAAGACTAGACCTAAAAAAAAATTTGAGAAAATATAGAATAACTGTTGATTATAAAGAGGATTTTTTATTAATTGATCATATTTTGACATATTTTAAAAAAAATAATATCAAGTTAAGATTAAAAAATATAATTTCCTTTCTTAATAAGAAAAAATATATAAATAGAATCAATGAAATGCACAATAAAGATTTAGTAAATTTAAATGAAAAAATGTAATAAATGTCTTTTACCTGAGACTCATGAAACCATAGAATTTGATGATAATTCAGTTTGTAATATTTGCACTGGTCATGAATTTAAAAGAGATAAAATAGATTGGGTAAAAAAAAAACAAGACTTTATTAAGATAATAGATGATTATAAAAATAAAGCTCCATATGATTGTATAGTGCCATTTTCTGGAGGAAAAGATAGTGTTTATACACTATATACTCTTGTAAAAGAATTTAAATTAAAATGTTTAGTTGTCAGTTTTGATCACGGCTTCTTTAGACCAAAATTAATTAAAAATAGAAAAAAAATCTTTAAAAAATTAGGTGTGGATGTAATTACTTTTACTCCTCAATGGAGTATTGTAAAAAAGTTAATGCTAGAAAGTTTTTTAAGAAAAG
>MDTC01164010.1_pt1 | contig 12859 bp, 15 predicted proteins | sample 811181 | NCBI WGS metagenome assembly MDTC01 (sample SAMN05326644, study PRJNA326480) | marine metagenome | isolation source: seawater | place: Pacific Ocean: North | collected 2011 | reverse complement strand
TTGAACCAGTTATTGAAACTTTTTTAATTATATCAGAAGATAATAATTGATCTGAAATATAAGCTGGGTCACCAGACAATAAATTTATAACGCCTGCTGGAACACCTGCCTCATTACAAATATTTACTAACTCCATAACAGAGCCTGGCGTTATAACATCAGGTTTTACTATTACAGAACATCCTGCCGATAAAGCTGTAGAAATTTTTCTAGAAGCAAGAGTAATTGGAAAATTCCAAGGTACAAGAGCCGCAACAACTCCAATTGGTTGATAATAAACATGGATTCTTGTGTTAGGTAATCTTCCTTGTAAAGTTTCTCCATAAATTCTTTTTGTTTCTTCAGAGCTCCATTCAAATATTTCCGCAGAACCTAATGCTTCACCCATTCCTTCCTTAAGAGGTTTACCAACTTCTAAAGCTAACCATTTAGCTAAAATTTCTTTTCTATCTCTTATCAATTCTGAAATTTTTCGTATAATCTTTGCTCTTTCCCAAGAGGATTTGTTTTTCCAAATTTCAAGTCCTTTTTCAGCAGACTTAAGTGCTAGATCTATATCTTCATCATTTGCTTTTGATGCTTTACCAATTATTTCTTCAGTAGCTGGATTTGTTACTTCATATGTTTCACCGGAAGATGATTGTCTCCATTTTCCATCAATGAATTGACCAAATTTGTTATACATAAATATACAGATACAATTTATATTTTATTAATCGTTTTATCAAGCTGGCGGTCCCAAGGGGAATCGAACCCCTCTTTGTTGGATGAAAACCAACTGTCCTAACCGATAGACGATGGGACCTTATTTTTGTCGTTCTTATTAACAGATATATCATCGATAATAAACTCTACATTTTTCTGCCCTCTCCATTCATTAAGAGACAATTTTCCTGCAATATTGAAAGTATTATTATTTTTCTTCAGTAAATAGGCTCCTAAATCATTATCCGTGGCATTAAAAGCTATAGTTTTAAAGCTTGTACCCTCAGGACCTATTAAAAGAGATTTTACATGTTTATTACCTACAATTTTTCCATTTAAGGTTTTCAAATCTTCAATAAGAAATTTTGGCTCAGGGTTTCCCGAACCAAAAGGAGATAAAGCATTTACTTTATCATAAAATTCGATATTTATTGCTGATGGAGCGATTTTGCTATCAAGGGAAAGTGTCCTTTTAACAACTAAATCTTTATTAATTCTTTTAAATTTTTTAAAAATAAATTCTTTAAATATTTCAATTTTTGAAATATCTATAGAAAAACCACCTGCCATTTTATGCCCTCCGCCCTTTATTAAAATTTTTTCTTGAACAGCAGCCAAAATGATTGATCCAATATCAAAACCTACTATTGATCTAGCAGATGCTTTACCCATTTTTTTGTTTTTAGAAATTATTATTGCGGGCTTATAAAACTTATCTTTTAGTCTCGAAGCTACAATTCCTATAACTCCTTCGTGCCAATTTTCTCCATCAACAATTAAGACAGGATCATTATGTATATTATCTAAATTATTTAATATTTTATCAGTAAGATCATTTTCAAGCAGCTTTCTTTCTTTATTAAAATTGTCAAGCTCAGACGCTATTTTGAAAACTTCTTTAGGATTTTTGTTTAATAATAAATTAGCGCCATGAGAACATTTGCCTACCCTACCACCAGCATTAATTCTTGGACCTAACACATATCCTAAATGATAAATAGAAGGTCTCGATTCTATGTTACAAATATCAAATAAAGTTTTAAGTCCAAGATTTTTTCCTAGTTTTAATATTTTTAAGCCTTGTTTAACAATAGCTCTATTTAAACCTACTAATGGCACTACATCGCAAACCGTTCCTAGAGATACTAAATCTAAATAATTAATTAGATTTGGTTCATTTACAGTATTTTTTTTAAACCAATTTGTAGATCTTAAATACTTGTTTAGTGAAACCAAAAACATAAAAGTAACTCCTGCTGCACATAAATATTGAAGATTAGATTTATCATCAAACCTATTTGGATTAATAATTGAATAAGCTTCTGGTAAATTAATGTCTGATTGATGATGGTCTAAAACAATAACATCAATTTTTTTATTTTTAGCATAACTGATAGCGTCAAAGGATAATGTACCACAGTCAACAGTATAAATTATTTTTGCATTATTATTAATTAATTGTTTAAATCCTTTAATGGATGGACCATATCCTTCTGTTTTTCTATCAGGAATATATATCTCATAATTTATATTAATCTCATCAAAATATTTTCCAAGTAAAGCTGCTGAGGTTGCTCCATCAACGTCATAATCCCCAAAAATACCAATTTTTTCTTTTTTATTAATTGCATCAATCGTTCTCAAAGACGATTTATCCATGTCTAATAAAATATTAGGATTTGGAAGAAAATTTTTTATAGACGGATTTAAAAAACCATTAATATCTTCATACTGAATATTTCTTATAGCTAATAATTTTGCAATTATTTCATCTAATAAAAAATTATCTTTTAAATAAGAAATTTTATTATGATCAAATTTTTTTAAAATCCAATTCTTACCAGTAACTGATATTGAATTCATTTTTTATGTTTATTTTTAAGCAATAAATTAATATTATTGTTTTTATGAAGAGCTATTGTAGTCGCTTCAAAAAAATCTTTTTGATCATTGATACCAGGGGCTAAATCACCGTTTGTTATAGCAGTAGCACAAAACATCACATCGCCTTTTATCATATCTTCTAAATTATATTTCTTTTTTAAGTCAGTTATTCCCATTTTTTTTGCTCTAATTGACTCTTCTTCATTTAATACAAGTCGAGTTTGTATTTGTCCTCCATGACATCTTAGCGCAGCTGCAGCTAGAACACCTTCCGGACCGCCGCCAATACCCATATACATATCAACCGGAAACTTTTTATCTACCACATATATTACACCTGAAACGTCACCATCAGTTATTAGTTTTAAATTAACTTTCATATCTTTTAAAGTAGAAATAGTGTTTTGATGTCTAGGTCTGTCTAAAATGCAAACTGTTAATTTATCTGGAGTAGTTTTCTTTGCGTCAGCAAGTAATGAAATATTTTTCTCTACACTATAATCTAAATCTACTAAATTTTCTGGTAAATTAGTTCCAATGGCAATTTTTTCCATATAGGTATCTGGCGCAAAGAATAAATTATTATGTTCAGCTACGGCTAAAACCGAGAATGAATTAGGTAAATTTTTTGCAACAAAATTGGTCCCCTCTAATGGATCAACAGCTAAATCTAATTTTTGCCCTTTAGAGGTGCCAACTCGCTCTCCAATATAAAGCATTGGAGCTTCATCCATTTCACCTTCTCCAATAACGATTTTACCATCCATATCAATCTTATTAAATTCATTTCTCATAAAATCGACTGCAGCTTGATCTGCAGCTATTTTATCATTTTTTCCAATAAACTTTGATGCACCATAAGCTGCTTTTTCTGTAGCATTTATAAATAATTTTAAGTATTCAGATTTGATTGACACTAATTTGTTCCAATTCTAATAAACCGTGGTTTCTTTTTTACGTATTTTTTATTTCCAACACTTTTTAAAACTTTATTTAAAGATTTGTCTTTTGAATTATGCGTAATTATAACAATAGAAGAAAATTTTTTGGATTTATTAGGGTCTTGTATTAATCTTTTAATTGAGACTTTATTTTTTGAAAATACACTTGTTATGTTAGATAAAACACCAGGTTTGTCCAACACTTCAAATCGATAATAAGCTGAAAATAATCTATCAGATATGTTTATATACTTTAATTTTTTTCTTTCTTTATTTGATATAGAAAATGGAAATTTAATATTACCTCTTAATATTGAAGATATATCAGAAACCAATGCAGATGTAGTTGCTTCAGGGCCAGCTCCTTCCCCTTGTATAACATTTTGGCCAATCGGCTTTCCATCTATTATCACAGCGTTTAGAACTCCATCTATACTTGCAATATAAGAAGTTTTTTCAATTAAAGTAGGGTGTACTCGTTGATAAACTTTATTATTAATAATTTCTGAAAATCCTAGCAGTTTTATTTTATAGCCAAGTTTATTTGCATTATTAATGTCGAGTTTGTCTATTAATTCTATCCCTTCAATGTGTATGTTATTATCAATAAATGAATTAAAACATAATGATGAAAGAATTTTTAACTTTGAACCAACATCATTTCCATTAAGATCTGAAGAAGGGTTTGACTCCGCATAACCTAGGATTTTAGCGTCAGATAAAACCTCCTTAAAATCTTTATTTTTTTTATCCATTGTAGAGAGTATATAATTTGATGTACCATTAAATATTCCGTAAACTCTACTTATTTTATTTGCAATTAAACCCTCTTTTAAAGATCTTAAAATAGGAACCCCCCCACATACAGCGGCTTCAAATTCCAAATTAACATTATTATCTTCTGCTATTTTAGATAATTTGTCCCCATACTTTGCTATTAAAGCTTTATTGGCCGTCACTACATGTTTTTTATTCTTTAAAGCATTAAAAACTAATTTTTTTGCTGGACCTTCGGCCCCACCTATTAATTCTATAATAATATCTACTTTACTTGATTTGGTTGCATCTAAATAATTATCTAACCATAATCTTTTATTTATCTTTACTTTCCTTTTTCTTTTCTTATTTTTTGCCGAAACATAGATAACGTTTGGGATACAATTATTTTTTTTTGATAAAATCTTTTTGTTAGTCTTAAGGTATTTGTATAAATAAGTTCCGATATTACCTAATCCAATAATTGCTATATTCAAACTTTTACTTTTCTTCATTTATCCTCTCTTAAGTTAATATCAGGAAATTTTTTTTTTTTTCCTTGTTTGACTAAAAATTTAGAAATTTCATCTATATTACATTCTTTAACTAAAACACAAATATCAACTATTTCATTTTTTTGCTTATGAGTATCATTTATAGGATTTTTGTTTATATCTACATCTTTCGTTTTTTTAACAAATTTCTTATTTTTAGTTTTTTTATTTTTTTTAATCTTGTTTTTTTCTTTTATCTCAGCTTTCTTACTTTCTATTTCTTTATTAGACAAAATTTTAATTTCATTATTTGTTTTTTTTTTATTTGTTACAAAAATAGTTTTTTCACCATTAACAGGCTCTTTTAAGTTTAACTCAACTAGATTTAATTCTTCTTTTTTCTTTTTATCAATAACTTTAACTTCTAAAGATAAGTTTTCTTCAAAATACTGTTCGGCTTCGGTTTTGTTAATACATACATGATCACCACAAATAAATACTGTTTTAGGTTTACTACACCCATTTAAGATCACTAATATTGGTAAAAAAAACAGTATTTTCATTTAAAACCATTCATTACAGGAAATTTGTAAATTAAATTCATATTTTGTAAAGCCTGACCAGAGGCACCTTTGATCAAGTTATCTATTGCGCAAAAAATAACAATCTTATTCTTAATTCTTGTATTACAAACTGAAATTTCACATTTATTTGTATTAATAACATTTCCAGACCCCACCTGAGAGTTCAATTTTAAAATTTTTATAAATTTATCTTGTTTATAAAAATTGATTAATTCTTTTCTTAATTGATTTGCGGTTATACCCTTTTTTAGATCTACGTATATAGAAGTTAAAATCCCTCTAAATGTTGGTAGTAAATGAGGATTAAATGTAAATTTAGGTTTTATACCTGTATGTTTTTTAATTTCTTGATCGATCTCAACTATGTGCCTATGATTTTTAGTGTTATAGGCAAAAGTAGAGGAGTATAAATGTTTATGTTTAAACTTTTTTTCAAAACTTTTTCCAGCACCGGAATAACCAGATTTTGAATCTATAGTTATATTATTTTTTATCATTCTTTTTTTCATAATCGGAATTAATGGTAACTGTATTGAAGTCGGGTAACATCCTGGATTTGCTATAATTCTATACTTATTGATGTCTTTTTTTACAAATTCAGAAATTGAATAAATTGTATCTTTTAAAAGATTTTGCGATTTATGATTAATTTTATAATTTTTCTTATAGGTAATTATATCAAATATTCTAAAATCTGCTGATAAGTCAATGAATTTGACGTTCGTATATTTGTGGAATACTTTATTGATTAATTTTTGCGCAGAACCATTAGGTAAAGAAAGAAAAGCAAGATCTAATGTAAGCCAATCTATAGCTTTGGATGAACTAATTTTTGGTAATTTTTTTTTAATTCTATTGTCAAAATAGGAGATTTTTTTACCCAAATTTTTAGTAGCACATAAGTACTTCACTCTAACATTAGGATGTTTCGATAGAAGTAATACTAGTTCTATCCCTGTAAACCCAGTTGCACCAATAATGGCAATATTAATTTTTTTTTTAGACATTATCTCTTATAACACCGTCTACTTAATTGTTAAATTTAAATGATTATCTTTTAGAGAATTGGAAACTTCTTCTGGCTTTTCTGTGGCCATATTTCTTTCTCTCCACTACACGAGAGTCTCGGGTGGTCAATTTATCTTTTTTTAGATTTTTTTTGAAAATTTCGTCATGAGCTACAAGCGCTTTTGAAATACCTAGAATAATTGCTCCAGCTTGACCTGATAGCCCTCCACCTTTGACTGAACATTTTACGTCATAGGAAGTTCTAACATCAGATATTTCCATTGGCCTTGTAACAATTATTTGATGAACTGGTCTTTTAAAATATAGGCTCATCTTTATTCCATTAACATATATATTACCAGATCCCTTTTTAACCCAAACTTTAGCTATAGATCTTTTTCTTCTTCCAGTAGCATATTTACTATCCTTGAAATCTAGCTTAATTTTTTTCGATGTAGTCGTTGTGTTATTTATATTTTCCATTAAATCTTTACTAAATTTCTTTTATTTAGTTTTTCAAAGTTAATTATTTTTGGTTTTTGCACATCATGAGGATGAATTGATCCGTTGTATATCTTTAATTTTGTTAATTGTTTTTTAGCTAATGGGCCGCCTGGCAACATTCTTTTTACAGCTAATTTAAGAATATCTCCCGTTTTATTTTTTTCTTTAAGTAATAGTGGTGTAGTTTCTTTTATACCACCTGGGTGACCTGTGTGCTTATAGTATTTTTTTTCTTTAAATTTTTTTCCAGTAAATTTAATTTTATCTATATTGGTCACTACTACAAAATCACCATTATCAATGTGTGGATTAAAGGTAGGTTTATTTTTACCCCTAAGAACTTTAGATATGTATGACGCTAGTCTTCCAACAGCAGCGTTTTCAGCATCAATTAAATACCAATCTTTTTTTACTTCTTTTTTTTTAATAAAAGGTGTCATAATTTAACGCGATAATTACTAATTAAAATCAATAAAGTCAATTTATTTTATGTAATTATAGTAAAGATTAATACTAGATAATATTAAGATCAAACTGCAAATTTGGTGACTTATTGCTATATAAATATTTAAACCACTTGTTAAAGTAAATACTCCCAAAAAAATCTGAATTAATAGAAAAAAAAATAATAAAGAATAAGATTTTATTAGAAAAAATTTTTTTTTCTTATAAATATATATTCCAATAAAGCAAATATAGGCAATAATTAGATAAGCAGCATTTCTATGATAAAACTGAACTAATCCTTGATTGTCGAAATCTAAATAGTCCTTAAAAAAATTTATTTCAGTGTCACTAGGAAAATATGTTTTATCCATTAAAGGCCAAGTTTGATAAATTCTACCAGCATCTAATCCTGAAACAAATGCACCAAGTATAATTTGGCCTAGTAATAAAATAATCAAAAAATAAAAAATATAACTTTCGCTATTTTTTTTTAACAATTTCGTATTAGTATTATTTCTTATATTAAGTAAAATCCAAAAAACTAGTGAAATAATAATGAAGGCTATACTTAAATGTAATGATAATCTGTAATGACTTACTGTAACATTGTTTACTAATCCACTTTTAACCATATACCAGCCAACTAAGCCCTGTAACAAAATTAAGAATGTAATTACATAGCATGTTGTTAGATATTTGTTGTTTAACTTGTAATATAAATGAAATATGAAAAGTGGTATTATAAAAAATACGCCTATAATTCTGGCAAGAATTCTATGAATATACTCCCAATAATAAATAATCTTAAACTCATTTAAAGTCATTTCTTGATTAATTAATTCATATTGAGGAATTTTTTTATAATGAGAAAAATACTCATTCCATTTTTCTATACTTAGTGGAGGTAAAATTCCCTTAAATAATTCCCATTCTGTAATTGATAAACCGGAATTAGTCAGTCTAGTTAATCCGCCTACTATTACAATCGTTAAAAGTATAAAGAATGAACCAAGCAACCAAAAATAAAATAAATTGTTTATTTTTTTGTAAGAAGATGTCATAAGTAATATATATATATATTATACAAAAATTTATATTATTTTAATGTCGCTATGGTAAATAAAAATATTCTTTTAATAAGAAAAAAACTGGATAAACTTGATAATGCCTTTTTAGCGTTAATTAAGATAAGGACTAAATTAATCGATAAAGTAATATTAAATAAAAAATTTAAAAAAGATATTGTAGATAAAAAAAGAATTTCATTTATTTTAAAAAATATAGTTAAAAAATCAAAAAACAAAAGAATAGATCCAATAGTAACTAAAAAAATATGGATTTCAATGATTAACGCTTATATAGACTACGAGTATAGAAATTTTAAAAAAAAATAATTACTTACTATGTGGAGGAAGTTTTTTTTCTATAAAGAATTCGTGTTTTCTCGTATTAGGGTTATATTTCTTTAATTTTAATTTATCTTTAGCTTTTTCTCCTTTAGTAGGTTTTTTAGCGTAATAAATAAATTTACTATCAGGGTTACTTTCAGGAACCATTCTAACTTTTAAATGAGTTTTTTTTGCCATGCTTTTTAAGCTCTTTTAATTTTTTTAAAATTTCTTTACTTTTAATTTTAATGTTATCTTTATAATAATCTGCTTTTAAACTATATGAATTATAATCGTCAAGACTATTTATATTAAAATTAAGTATCTTTTTGACCCCTTTTATCGTCATGCCTTTAGTTTTCAATAAAAAATTAATTAACTTAATGATGTTTACTTGTTTTTCAGAATAGTAACGCCTTTTTTGTAATAAAATTGGATTAATTTGTTTAAATTCTTTTTCCCAGTATCTTAAAATATAATTCTTTGGTTTTTTTGTTTTATAATCTATTAAATTCAATAGAATTGAAAGTTCAGATATATTAACCAGTTTTGTCATTTAAAAGAATTAATTTTATCATTCATCAATTTTGAAATGTAAAAACTCAATGATTTTCTAGAAGTAATTGTATGTAATTCCTTGGTTCGCGGGTTTCTACCTATCCTCTCACCTTTGTTAATAATTTTGAAAGTACCAAAATTTTTAATGTTAATTTTTTTAAGTTTAATTAAATCTTTTAAACAATCGATCAAATCATCGGTAATTTTTAGTGTATAAGTATGCGGAAAGCCCGTCTTAAGATGTATTTTTTTTGCTATATCTTTTTTAGTTAACTGTAAACTACTACTCTTTAACATCCAGGTGACCAAGGTTTTGTTTAATTTGTTGCATTAAATTTCCTTTGATTATTCTATAACATAAGTCAATTGAATAATAAAATCCTAATGCATCAGTTCCACCATGGCTTTTCACAACTGGGCCTGTAAGCCCTAAAAAAATAGCTCCATTATACTTCCTTGAGTCTAATTTTGATTTAAATTTTTTTAATGAAAAATAAGAAAATAAAATTGATAATTTAGTAAAAATATTTTCATTTAAAGATTTCTTTAAATTGTCAGTTACAAATTTAGCAGTTCCTTCTGCAGTTTTGAGAGCTATATTTCCAGTAAAACCATCTGTTACAATTACATTTGAATCACCATCCATCAATCTGTTTCCTTCTATATAGCCATTAAATATAAAATTTTCCTCATTGCTTAAATTTTTTAACTTTGAATATGTTCTTTTTAAAACTTCAGTACCTTTAATTTCTTCTGAACCTATATTTAAAAGTGAAACATGAGGTTTTTGATTTGGAAAAATTGCTTTAAATAAAGCAGCTCCCATTTCGGAAAAATCAATTAAATTTATTTCATCACACTCAATATTTGCTCCTAAATCTAAAACTACACTCATACCTTTTTTACTAGGCCATAAACCTGCTAAAGCAGGTCTGCTAACATCTTTCATCATCTTTAAAATCATTTTAGAGATTACGAATAAGACACCAGTATTTCCTGCAGATAAAGTTATATCGGCTTTTCCATCTATTTGAGCCTTAACAGAATTCCACATACTTGTATTTTTGGAATTTTTAATTGCTGTAAGTGGTGTTTCTTCATCTGAAACAACCGAACTAGTATGAATAATTTCTATATTATTTCGATCTACTTTATATTTAGATAATTTTTCATTAATTAATTTTTCATCCCCATATAAATAAAAATAAAAATCGTTATTCATCTTATTTTTATTTAAAAAAATACTTAAACCTTTAATATTTTTTGAAGGTGCATTTTCACCACCCATTGCATCAATAGCAATAGCAATTTTTTTTTTCATTAAATTTGATTAAATATCTAAAATTTTTTTTCCGTTATAGTAACCGGACTTCAGGTCCACGTGATGTGAAAGCTTGTATTCACCACTTTTTTTATCTTCAACGACATTAACCGAAGACAATCTATGATGAGATCTTCTCATCCTTTTTTTTGATACTGATGTTTTTCTTTTTGGTACAGCCATATTATAGTTTAAAGTTAAGGTCATCTTTTATCATATTTTCAGGAGATAATTCAAAACAATAATTATAAAATCTTACAAAATAATCATTAAAAAGCTTATATTTGTTATTATTTATGTCTTTTAACTCTGCAAAATACTTTAAAATTAAATCTTTGTTTATTTGAAATTTTATTTCATCGGTTTTAATCTTTAATAATATATCATACAGAATTTTATTAATTTCTTTCATTTTTTTATTTACCGCAACGTCCCCTTGACCTAATTCTCTAAGATTATTTTCGATGGAATGAAATAAACTATCGTATAAAATTTGTGGAAACTTTACTTTTTTTTTTTTAAAAACAATAAGGATTAACGCAAAGTGCATTAACATAAGGTAAATTCTAGTCTCAAATATATCTTTTAAAGCAACTTCTTTGTAAAAAAAAATATTACGAGACAAAGTTAACAATGTATTATAAAGAGTAATATTATGAACGTTTTTTTTAAAAATCATTTTATTAAATTTTGTCTAGCCTTATTCTTTATTTTAATTGGGTGTCAATTACAAGATCCCAATAAAAACCACGGTATTTTGTTTCTTGAAAATAGATCTGACAAGCTTTTAGTAGAAGACACTAATAAAAACGATGTAGTAAAGATATTGGGACAACCTCATTCAAAATCTATAGATAATGAGGATATGTGGATTTATATAGAAAGAACTTTAATTAAAGGAAAATATCACAAACTAGGAAGACATACTTTGAAGGAAAATAACGTTTTAGTTCTTGCTTTTGATAAGTATGGTGTTTTAAAAAAAAAAGAATTTTATACTAAAGAAGATGTACAAAAAATTGCTTTTTCTGAAAATAAAACTGAAAACGAGTTATCTAAAAGAAGTTTTGTAGAGAGTTTTTTTTCGAGTATAAGAGAAAAAATGTATAGAAGAAAATAATTAGTGAGCGATAACAGCTAATAAAAGCAAAGCTACGATATTAGTAATCTTAATCATTGGATTTACTGCTGGACCTGCAGTATCTTTATATGGATCTCCTACAGTGTCACCTGTTACTGCTGACTTGTGAGCCTCTGAACCTTTTCCACCGAAATTTCCATCTTCAATATATTTTTTTGCGTTATCCCAAGCGCCTCCTCCTGCTGTCATAGAAACAGCAACAAATAATCCAGTTATAATTACTCCTAGTAACATCGCTCCAAGTGATGAAAGTGCAGCTTCTAATCCACCAATTTGTAAAATTACAAAATATAAAATAATAGGAGATAATACTGGAAGTAATGAAGGAATGATCATTTCTTTAATTGCAGCTTTCGTCAATAAATCAACTAGTCTACCATAATCTGGTTTTCTTTTTCCTTTCATGATACCAGGTATTTTTTTGAATTGCCTTCGCACCTCAATTACAACAGCACCTCCTGCTCTACCTACGGCTTGCATACCCATTGAACCAAATAAATATGGAAGCATACCTCCAATAAGCAAACCAGCAACTACGAAAGGATTCGATAAATCAAAAGTTACGTCTACTCCGTATAAAGTAGACCCCTTAATGTTTGAAAAATATTTTATATCTTCAGTGTAAGCAGCAAAAAGCACTAGAGCTCCTAAACCAGCAGATCCTATTGCATATCCTTTGGTAACAGCTTTAGTGGTATTTCCTACTGCATCTAATTTATCTGTAGTTTGTCTTACACTCTTCGGAAGTTTTGCCATCTCGGCAATTCCCCCAGCATTATCTGTTACAGGACCATAGGCATCTAAAGCAACAACCATTCCAGTTAAAGCTAGCATAGACGTTACTGCGATAGCGATACCATATAATCCAGCTAAACTGTTAGTGTATAAAATCCCTGCAACAATTATTAGGGCTGGAATAGCTGTCGCCTCCATTGAAATGGCTAAACCCTGAATAACATTTGTACCATGACCTGTAGTAGATGATTTAGCTACTGACTGAACAGGTCTATAATTTGTTCCTGTATAATATTCAGTTATCCAAATTAACAAACCAGTTATTATAAATCCTACAACTCCACAAATATATAAATCTAAGCCAGAAAAACTGCTTGATTGGTTTGTATAAAT
>MDTC01279064.1_pt1 | contig 12861 bp, 17 predicted proteins | sample 811181 | NCBI WGS metagenome assembly MDTC01 (sample SAMN05326644, study PRJNA326480) | marine metagenome | isolation source: seawater | place: Pacific Ocean: North | collected 2011 | reverse complement strand
TTCGGTGGGTTCGGTGGGTTCGGTGGGTTCGGTGGGTTCGGTGGGTTCGGTGGGTTCGGTGCCGTTCTCGGCCGCCTCTCTCGCCGCCACACCCGCCGCCTGCGCGAGCAAGGCCTCCTCCGTGGCGACGTTAGCTTCTTCCTCCGTCGCTGCGCACCCCCGCATACTATCGCCCGCTCCAGGTGATGATTCATCTATCGCCCATTCAAACTCATCCGCGGGGCACGTCGAGGTATTTTCCGTAATATTAGATGTGTTAGCCGTTGTTTCGGTCTGGGAAGTGCTGATTAGACAGTTAGAAATATAATCTATCCCATCTATTATACCCGCATCAAAATACGGGATTAAATAACCACCAATAGGATCCGTAACCGAATCATCCTTTCTGATAGTTTCCCCATTAAATTCTGCCGGAACAAAAATGCAATTGTCATCGGGGTATCGCTGCTGCAAGCGAGCAAAATCTGTACGCGGCGATCCAAATAGTGATTCAATCGTAGTTACGTTTCCTTCCATTTTTTCAAGTTTAGAGCCTGTAATACTATAACGAATAGAGGTGAGAAAAGGTAACTCTACATCAAGCAACTTATCGTCACGTGCTTTGTACGAACCTACTGTAAATTGTGGGATAGTACCCGGAAACTTCGCATCGAGTAATAAAAGAAGAAAAAATATTAACAATGGAAGTAACAAGAAGAATACTAACATTTATATATCCTGAGAAATTAAATGAACATTTCACCACGCTCGATTAGTTTTTTTCGATTTTCGAGATGTAACTTTTCAACGAGTGCTTTATTTTCCGCTCCATAAGGAACTGCATACCCATTCAGACACATCCATTCATTGACATTTGTCCAAACATCGTCTTCTTTAACCCACACTTCCGCGAGTACTCGACCAAATTTACCACGTGAGTCGGCTTCTGGGCAGCGAAGTTCGATCTCAATATCATCTTTTTCTGAAGCTACAGCTTTCATACACCATTCTTTCAATTTCTTCTTAGAAAGTAGTCCGAATTGCTTTTCTTCCTTATCAGATGTACGCGATTCGGGTGTGTCTATACCAAGTAAACGTACTCGCTGTTTCGTACAAACATCGAACCCCAAATCAATATTAACATCGATCGTGTCTCCGTCTACAACCTTCTCCAGAGAAGAAACGCGATATACAAATTCACACGGTTCAGATTTATACGCCATGTGTATATGTATATACACAATCCTTTATATAAATTTAAAAAATGTAAGTATATATAAATGCGAGTTTTTAAAATTACTTTGATGATCACTTTATTTTATGGTATGTTATATGGTATGTTAGATCCCAGTGAATTTGGTTTCAAGGAAAGAATCGATCCTTGGTATTTTGCTTGGACGACGATGACGAGTGTGGGTTTCGGTGATTTTAGCCCTAAAACAACCAGAGCTAAACTTCTCGTCATGTCTCAGCAAACTCTATTATTGTTTGAAATCACGTTATTAGCTGTATACGCCATCACTAAAAATAAGTCTATGGCTCGTATTTAAATATATTAAAAAAATAAGAACATGAATGATATAATGAATATTATATCGAGACGTTTAAATACGATTCGGGAGCACATCGCACCACTTTCAACAATGGCAGTACAAAAAAAATATAAGATTCTAGAGATGCCCTTACTCGCGGATGCGTTCCCTGAACATGAACGAGGATTTAGACTCGAACTTAACGTCGACCATGATCAGAAACGAATACAATTTATTACCGAGTATATGTCAAATTATGAAAAACTCACTATTTACCTTAAACAAAAAAATAACTTGAGAAAGATCTACCCCGATTATTACATACTTGAAAAACACTTATAGATTTATACGGTATTAAAAATAATGTGGAGTTGTTTTTATAATAAAAAGAAAAAAAAATTAATTCAAGATAGATGGATTAATTGTTGTTGTAAAATTTGTTCAAAAAAATTTTTAAATACAAAAAAATTAATTTTACACCTAGGAGGACATGATATTAAAAAAATAAATTATTTACTAAAAAATAATTTTGGAACAGTAAAATGTTTAGAATGTGGTAGATCATTTAATAATGCGTATTTATTATCCATCCACGAGTGTGAAAAAATCTCAGATATAGTATAATGACGAATAGTCCGAATCGAGATCATATCGAACGGATATATAATGCGAGGACAAAAAATGGTATCTCCACGGCATCCGTGCGGGCTGTAAATAATTATAGACACAGCAGACCAGATATCGTAAAAGTTCTGAGTGCGCGTAAAGAGGCGCTCAAGTTACACCAAAAAAAGAAACGAAAGATTCTACTCTATTCGAGGAATCGTAAAGTTATTGGTGACACGATAATACCCATTGCCGATAACAATACGTTTCACATCGTAAAAGATATTTCTAAACTGAGACGATTATCTGGGTTCGCTAGCAGTAAATTAAAGAACTATATAGTCGTCGCACCGGAATTGGATTTAAACTTGACGGCTCAGTCAGTCGAATCTACGATACGAAAATTAAACAAAAATGTTAAGATTAAATTTGTGGTTCTATCTCAAGATCACGGGGGTGTTATATTTATTTAACGAATTCATTTATTCATCTTCCATAAGCGCGTTCGCGCGTTCCCAGTCGGTTATGTTAACTGAATCCATAGGAGGTAGAATGAGTGCGTCTCTGTCTATGACTTTACATTGATAATTACCAATCGTACACGCGTGGTTCAATTCGTATTTTGAGGCGAATTGGACGTACGGTTTAAGGTCCATCTCTGCTTCGAGTAAAGTTTTATACCTAAACGCTTCGTCGAATGTACGAAACGCGATGATATAATTCACATCTGGATTACTGTTGATACCTCGTTCCTTGATGGCGTAAATACCTTCAGAACCATCAGTGTGGAACGTCAGTACGTGTAGAAGTTTTTTGTCATGTATTTCACTTAGAGGTTTACTATTATGATCACCTAGTAAGTAGTTACTGTTCACGCGTGCGATGATGTTACACGCGCGTCGCTTGGGTTTTACCCCAGTGGGTCGAATGAATGAAACGAGTCGAGGCTGAGGTTGAGCGAACATCTTGAAATGTATTTTTACGTATTTTACTTAGGTGTCATTTTTTTGTTTGTATATATAAATGTATCCTTCTAACATTTTTTATGTTCTAATTTTACTTGGTATTATCTATTGCGTTATGACACCTAAACGCGAACCGTATTGTGCTAAATGTGGTTTAAAATCCACTGGTGAATGTAACTGTCATTGATGATTACGTGTGATCCAATCTTGCATCTTTCCTACGCTCCAAATGAGACTCATGATGGCCGCGCCGTTTTTGAAAGTCTCATTTAGAGTGTTCATTTGTTTTAATATTTACGTGATTTTGGTTTACTTAGGTGTTTTATTGGGTCGAAGTCCCACAGTCCTGATGACTTGATCTCCCCTGTCAATGATCAATCTTGGTTTTACATTAAATTTTTTACAAAAGTAGACATACATGAAACACGCGCTGCCATCACCGGACGCAAAATACCTTTCCCTCCCCCTGTATTTATTCTGAATAGCTACAACCATATACTGTAATGCATCACCCATAAGTTTACCCATCTTAGCTTCTGGTCGTTTAATTATGAAATTTTTAGCTTTAGGCTTTGACGGTCCATTACGTGCCTGGGACGCAGTTGCACCCTGCATAACCTTTTTACCGTTCACTTCTAAATCAAAAAAGTCTGAGGTAGATACTCGATCTTCATTAGTTATAGGTGGACCCCCCCGTTTTATGGATAAGTTTATTTTAAAAAACTCATGTTCTTCTTTATCCTTTATGGTAAAATTCAGTGGTCCTATGTAATAATGACATTTCAGGTTTTCCAATAATTCAATTCTCCCATGTTTCATAACAGATAGTACTAATTGCGCATCTTTACTCCCAGCGGAAGTTTTCAACATGTGTTTACCTGGATCTATAAGATTAGCTACGGTAATGTAAGGTCTGAAATTGGGATTAATTCTAATAACTTCACTGAGCATGTCACCGGCCGTTTCCATGTCAAGAGATACTATTTTCTGATTGGCGACTTCCAGATTATTTAACTGTGCACCCGTATATACTTCATTAGTATGGTTTACATTAAGTATTTGTTTTATTCCTAGTTTCAATTCCGCTTCGAATTTACCCGACAACGACGTGAAAGATTTATCTATCATCTTTTTAGACGTCGATGGTTCACCCGCATTAAAATCGTGTATGAAAAACCATACAGCTTCCGTTTCTATGCATATTTTACGAATAGTGTCATACCCTTTAATTTTTTGGAATAGTTCGGTTTTAAAATTCTTAAATTTGATAGGAATCTTTTTAAACGTAACATTGATGTTCTTCGGATCTGGGAATTCTTTCACAAAACTTTTTGCTAAGTCACGGTGCCTATTAAGGAAATAATGTTTACATGTAGGACTATCAATCCAATCTAAGAATGAAGATGTAATGTATTCATCATGACTTCCGTCTAACCAGATCAAAAACATAAACTCCACTATTTCATCGTCATTAAAATTTACGGTGAAAGTTCTACGATTTCCTTCTCCCTCAGACGTTCTTCCACTACTGTATGCATTTTTCTGCCTTAGTTTTTCGTGAATTTGATTTAATGTTTTCCGGTTTACTTTGAGATTGTCGAATTTCGTATCGGCTAATCCTCTGATAATATCATATAGAAGTGCCCATGCATAAGTATCATACTCCTTTATAGAATTGGGGTTTTTTAAATTCGTATTTAATTTCTTTAGGTTACCTAAATTACTCATTTTAGCGGTGCGTTGAGCTTGCTTGGTTATTTCAAGTAATATACCCTCTTTCATCAATTTACCAACCGAGCTCTTGTCGCCTCTCCTTGTTTTAGCGGGTTTAATATTTAAAAGAGAATTTGCGTTATTATTAAGGGATTGGTTAGGAGCTCCTAGAGTTGTTGCCGAAACTCTAGCGCTATTAGCTTTTCTTTCTGCTACCGATTTTGCTTTTGTTTTTTTTGCATTTTCCATCATTTTTTTCATTTTACTAACATTTTGATCGCCATTTTTAGCAACCTTTTCTAGATTCTGGTTAGGAAATTTCGTTTTTAAATTATTGGGTAAATTGTTACGGATTACCCGTAAGTTTTTAAAATTTTTATTTATTTTTCTCGACGCACCCATTGCCGCTGTACCACTGGTAAGAGGTGGTACACGCGTCTCTTTCTGTTTATTCTTGTTTCGCAGAATCTCAACCATTCGCTTCATTGCCTGTTCAGTCTGTCGGTTTACTTTTGACTTTACCGTTTTTACTGATTTCACGGGTGACATCATAGACTTTGAAGGCGATATTTTCTTTTGACGCTTACGATTATTCGAATTACCAATTTTTTCAATATTATTAGATGACCTTTTCCTCGTACCTCGATTTCGAACCGATGAACTATTTGCGGTATTTCTCATATTATTTCCACCATTTCTAAAACCCATCGCCGAGTTATTTCCATTGACGGGTCTCTTTCCCCCTACTATAGACCCTGTAACTGACATGGGAGACCCCGAGCCATTTCTTACAGACCCCGTAACTGACATGGGAGACCCTGAGCCATTTCTTACAGACCCCGTAACTGACATGGGGGATCCCAAGCCACCTTTTACGGAGCTTGAAACTGATCGAGCATTCCCTCGTGAAGGGGATGTGAGTCTACTTGACATATTACATTATATGTATATTTTTTTTATGAGTTAAGAAATTATCTTTATAGAGTTGATCCCAGCTTAAAACATTCGTTTCTCTCAAACCACACCAAGGATACATGTCAACTCCATTATACCCTGAAAAGTGAATAGGTTTTACACCTCGTCCGGCACAAAGATCACATTGAATATCGCTATCGTCAATAATGGTATCAAGGTTTAGAGCTTTACATAAATCTACTTTCGGAATTTCGTTTACAGTGAAACTATTCGTGAGTAAAAGATCATCGAACAAACCTGGATAATATTTATTTAACCAATCTTCTGTTTTTTCGCGTACACAATCTTGTCGACCCGTGATGACATACATTTTATCGACTTTTGGGCGCATCAATTGAATAATAGCACGGGATCCGTGTATGGGGGTTAAATTATCAAACTCTTTTGACTCGTAAAAATCACGTACCATTTTCGAAGATTCATTTTCTGTAATATTAAACATATCTCTATAAACGTATGGATATTTATGTCTTTTTGGAAGCGTTAACTTATTGTGACGAGCCATGGGCTCAACAAAATGGCAAAGTACTTCATCAATATCAACGGCTATACGATTCATTTAATTATAATCACTCGTAATCTCTAATTGCGATTCCAACTGGAAATCTTGGGACACCATAATTCGTCAAATTTTGGAATCGAACGGTCAACATTTTACCCATGAAAGTATCCTTGTTAGCGTATTTATATTCCCTGTCTTCGATTGTTCCTTCTGGTCGAACATTGAACTTTGTACCATCTTCGGTCTTACATATCCAGACCACAGCATTTGCGTCCCTGCCGTGACCGCAACTAGCACCCACGATCTCATATTCTTCTGTTTGAAAATCTTTGTGCTTGAGAAGATAGTTGCTTCTCTGTCCAACTTCATATACACTGGTTCGATCTCGAACCATTGTACCCTCGTGCCCTTCTCGCACATGCTTGTTATGAATACGTTGAAGTTGGCGCTTCTTTTCGACCAATGTCGTATCCACGTATTTGTAATATGTGTTTTTTATAGATTTAAGCTTTTCCCAGCGCTCTTCGAAAGTTAAATCGAGATCATTTAGGTCAAAGTAATCAAACACATAAAAATTCAACTTCAACGGATCTGTTTTGAATGTGCTCGTTATTTCTTCGAATGTGAGATTGGGATCGAAAGCTTCACCGTCGACATATTGATCCTTTTTGAGACCCTTGCCGAGAATTTGTGTACCCGGTATGATCTTACCAGTTCGCGAGATGCCACCTTCTCTAGATACTAGGAGGCGGACACCGTCGAGTTTAGGTTGGACATAGAAGGGCTCGGAAATATATTTTTGGCGCTCTTCCCATTTATTTGCCAACATGGGCAAAATGGCAGTAGCTTTAGTATTTGCATTGTTCCACATAGTCTTCGCACGTTTAGAGGCGCTTTCATAGCCGAGTGGTACTTCGGTTATAGATTTGGCTTCTTTGCCTCCGACTTGACCGGTAGCCTTAACAATGCACCATACATCGTTGATTTCCTCGACACGAATGTCGAGGTAGCGTTTTTTGCCGTTTTTATCGGTAGTAAAAATTGTATTCATATTAGTAGAATGCTTCCTGTAGTAAATTACGAAAAGATGGAGCGACTTAAGTGTGATCCATTAATCAAAGTCCCATTGAATATGAATACAATCAGTATCGTTTTTATCATTTTTGGTATCTTGTATATGTACAGGAGATACGCGGTTATCAGGAATGACCGCTTACGATCCCGTACGTGAGACATTCATCGTATCCCAAGTATATATCTTTTTTCATGAACTCTGCCAATTTTTCCTTAGGGATTTGTGTTTCTTTTATGTACAATGATTTTATGGTGCGCATGATCTTTTTACACGTTTTCATTTCATCTCTTAATTCGTTATATTTTCCAAAGAATCCAGTTGAAAGCTGATGAACAAGCACGAAAGCGTGTTTATTCATGAGTCTTTTTGTACCACCTAAAAGAACAAATGTAGCGGCACTACAACATGTTCCTTCGGCTATAGTGAATACCTTGACACGAGAATTTTTCAACGTATCCATCATGTTTAAACCTGAAAAAACACAACCTCCATCACTGTGTATGTGGACTCGAATTATGGGATCATAACCCGGCAATTCAATTGATTTCTTCAAAAGATCTATTTCTAATTTTTTGAATTGATCTATAAATTCTAGACTATTGTCTCTATCGATTCCTCCAAAATAATAGATATCACAACCGTTTACGCGCACGGCATCGGTTTCATCTTCGGTATCACTTCCGGAGCTACTCATTTAATAATGTACGCATCTTCTTTTTAACTTTTGTAACTTCGGTTGGTTTTAGTTTGTTTCCTACCGCGAGATGATTCATAATATCAAAATCGAGTGGCTCGAGTTTATATTCTATTAAGGTATTTATATCACCTGCTATAGCATATTGACGTAAGAGACCTAATTCTTCTACCCCTAATTTTGTCGCGTGTCTAGACTGAATTGAACGAAGCCTGTTTTGGCGCATTTTAAAATTACCGTATTTGGTCCATATGCTACCTGGCTGTATTTTATCTACGGGGATTGGTTCACCCATGTTTAATTTCGGAATTGCCATTCCGCATGTCACATAAAATGGCATACAATTCCAATCACCTTTATACATTTCAACATCGTATACGTCGGCTTCTGATAACGCACTAATAATATTGCTTGTATTATTACCTTTTGAATTTAGATAATTTCCGTGAACAACATCTAATACATGTCCATGTTCATGTATGGTCTGCGATATCTCAAACGTTCCTTTACGTGATAATATATCAATTACGATATCTTTCGAAGTTTTAAACACGTCTTTTATGTCTGAACAATCTATATAATCAAAGAAATCTCGTATATTACCATTACATTTATCAGCTGCCACGCGCGCTTTAGGATTTGTACATGCTAGAGAAAATATCATATCAGGCGTTCTTTTTGGTATTATGATGAGCTTGAAATTTGGAAGCATGTGTATAGTCGTAGAAGTTACAATTACAGAACCTTTTGTAAAACGTTCCTTTTTATCTGATATTCTATCGATTATTTGTTTGTGTCCATGTACAGACGAATCGTATCCGTCTATAAGAATATTAGATGATGTATTTCCAATGAGTTCCATGAAACTGCATTTTTTTTGAAAAAGTTCAGAGTGCAGTTCTATGGTATTATGTCGATCTAAAACGTAATCCACGATAAAACTTTTCCCACAGCCAATGGGTCCACATATAAATACGTTATGACCTTCTTCTAGGTATTTTTTTAATAGATTGATTTCATGCGTATGGAGCGTTGGGGGGAGATTCTTTTTTTGTGGTAATATTTTAATGAAGGAGTCCATGACCGATGAGCTTACTGATCAAGCTTTAGATATTTTTCTGAAGAGTGATACAATTCAGACAAGGGTTTTAGAACCTATCAAGAGAAAGGTCTTTCCTTATTTGATTTGTATTGGTATCTTTAATATTATGCTATTTTTGATGATTGTTTATATTACACGTCGTCTTTCCGTGATTCTATGACGATCTCGTTTAAATCATCATCCATTTCCTCTGTTTTTACGGGTAGTATAGGTTTTTTTATGTTCATGGCGTGTGACAAAGCTGTTTTCTGCATCTCAATTAGCTCGGCCTTTAACATTCGAGCGTTAGTGTGCTCTTCGTTCGTAAACAGTTCAATAGGTTCGATGTGCATAATTTCGGGTTTGAAGATTTTAAGATCACCCTTGTCAAACTGTTCTTCAAATGATTTAATTATCGTATCCTCTAGCGGAGGTGATTGTTCCACGAGTTTATCGTATTCGGCTTTACACATATCTATCATAGTAGTACCGTCATAAGACCGTTCATTAAATGGTAAAGACAGTTCGAGACGAATCGTTCTCGAAAGTTTGCCATATTGAAGGGATGCAACCCTATGTCCCTCCATCAACTCAGAAATTTTTAGAAACTGCATAACGGTCGCTAGTATACCAGCGAATAAATTTAAAGCTCCTATGACAGCGGGTGCTGTCGACCTCGCAGACTCGGGTAGCGAACTTTGCGCAAAATTCGCAGTGCCTGTTATAGTTGATAACACGATTACGGGTAATGAAAAATTGTAATTTTTTCTTTTAAAGACGAGGTATGCGTGATTATGCATGTATCTGTAACACGCAGCGGCTTCTCCCCACTTTTTCAAAACATCCGTTTGCTCTGGCGACCATTCTCTATCAATCTTTTTTACCTTTTTAACGGATTTCGTGTTATCTTTTTCTCGCGATTCCATTTATAGATACGAATATTATTTTCTGTATTTATATAAATGAAACGTAAAAACACAAACGCGTTAAGTATTGGGTTTATATGTGTACTTCTCGGTGTCATTGTATATTTATTAATGCAGCCACCAAAGTCTGTAGAGGTAGAGGTAGAGGTACCTGTCCCTGTTTACGCGCCCACACCTCAACCAATTTATACGCGCCCATTACAACCTGAATACAGGGATCCTCCTATAAAAGATTATAAACCCGGATTTGTACAGCAAATGGGTGTCTTATTAGGTGAAAATGAAGAAACACTTCCCTTATATGGGAAAGAGGTGCGAGGGCGTCGTGATCAATATCACTATTATACGTCTACACCCGGTAATCAAATTTATTCTATTCCAGTAACCGTAGGTGAACGGGATTGTATGGATGATATGGGTTGTAGAGAGCTTTATGGTAACGAGGATGTAAACGTAATGGGTAAAGCTGCACCTTATAAGGCTAAATTATACAGAACAGATCGTTTCTTTTAAATAAAACGAATACCAAATTTTTTGGACATTAAAGTCTTAGCTTCTTTCATCGACGGTTTTGACCATAAGAGCCATCTGGACCAAAATCCCGCTGTTTTGATTCCGTTTTTAGACCACGTTTCTCCCATGCGACCATGCCGTGCGAGATATCTTTTCATACGCGTTGGATCTTTATGAATTGTGAAATCTGAATACCCTTTACCCCCAAAATCAACATGTCCACCAGTTTCGAACACAGCTCTAAATTTTTTTTCGGGGTTCGGGCTATTAATAAGTTTTACCTTCATAGTATTTACCAAGAAATAAAATATATTTATATTATAAATGGCTTATTATAGTTCTCGAATAAGTATGGGTATTGGATTTTTTATTTTTCTTTTAATAATCATACCCCTTATCGTGATACTTTTTAGTAAAAAATTAAGTAAATGTTTCGGTGAATGGTTCGAAGATTTATTTGAAGGTAACAAAGATGAGGAAGGTGAGGAAGATGAGGAAGACGAGGAAAGTGATGAAGAACCGCCTAAATTCAGTGATGAGAATATAAAGGCGTTAATAGCACAAATAGAAGAGCTAAAACAACAACAATCCGTTACGACTAGTAACACGGAAAATAGTCAAGCGGGTAATCAGGAAACCGAATCCGTTGAAGACCCTGTCACAGACGACATGGCGTCGAACACACCACCGGAAGACGTACCGCCACAACAGTCCGCTGATGGAACTTCGGGTTATATGATGCGAAGAATTAATGAACCTATTCCATTTAATCGAGTTATTAAATTCTAAACTTTGGATATCTAAAAATTGGGTAAATGACCACTCATATTAGAGTAAAAAGTCATTTCATCCCCTTCCCATTTAGGTGCGCGGGGTCGAGACTCGTCATCATTCTTTTCGGTGATGTCATGTTCCTTCATGACATCTACGTTTTCGCAAACGAGACGAATTTCCTCAAGATTTTTTTTGATTTTAGCAGTCTTCCTATTGGAAGAACGCATTTCTTTTTCGATTCGTTTTTTAATCTCTGCGAGAGTCATGTTATCTTCCAGATTTTCCTTGAGTTGTGCGAGAGTGATATCATCGTCGTCGGTGTAACGAACCACGTGTTGACTCGGATCATTTGGGATTTCATTGAGTTTCACTTGGAAATCTTCTTCGGGTTCAATTTCTGGAATGGTAAGGGTTTCAACGCTGACTTTAGCGTTGGGGAGCAGGGTCGTGAGACGCTCCAAAGTTTTTATCGCGGAAGGACCGGATGCGATGACTCGGGATTGGCCGGGTCGGGGGCAAGCGCGTTGGATCTCAAAGAGCATGTTGTCGATTGTTGGTTTTGTTTGTTGAAAATTATAAAAGTTAAGCTCGACTTAGGTTATAATTTTAATTTACGTCCATAGATAGATTTAGCTTAGTTCCCTAGTAATTTGTCAAATTCATCATCTGTATAAAATTTGCGACCATATGGTTCAATGTCACGTTTAATCATAAAATCATCACGTCGAGTGTTAACATAAATATTCTTTTTCCATTGTATCCAACCGTGTTCAGTTCTTACAAATACGGTTATATACACCTTCCTCGTTTCAATTGTAAGTGTCCAGTTATCATCAGGTTTAATTCCTGAACCCTGACTTCTGATTGTTACACCATTGTTTTCAAATTTAACACCTCCTAAACGCTGAATATTTAATTCTGATAATTTGAAGTTAGCTGTTGGACTTATAATTACATACACTTCGTACTCACTCTTATTTATGACTCGCATTTCATTATTAGGAAAAAAGTAGTTTTTCCATGTTCTACGATCTTTGGCAGGTACCGTATCTCTATTAAACGAAAAACACCCACATTTTTCGGCGTTCTTGTTCATTTAAAATACTGCAATATTTTCCTAACGAAACCAAAACCCATTCGCTGGTGATGCTGAAGATATGTTGGCGGCACTATTTGTTCTAGAAAGGGCTGGTCTAACTTTATCCGGGATGAGTGAGTATAGTTTCTTTAGTTCGGCGCATAGAGTTAGGTAGACATTCTCGGGAATCTTATCAGATATACTGTCTATAATTTGCATTACATTCTGAAGTACATTCATTACTATATTACACTGCTAAATTCTTTAAGGACCATTCACCAATCGTCCATTGATGTCATCCACCCAAAAATCGTGGGCTTCCGCGTCCCATCTATCACGATCATAGACACGGGCACCAAGTTCCCTCAACTTGTTTTCCTCTTCCCTCGCGCACATCTCCCACCTTTGCATAGATTCTTCATGCTCGCGAACTTTCGCATTCGCTTCA
>MDTC01217709.1_pt1 | contig 12863 bp, 7 predicted proteins | sample 811181 | NCBI WGS metagenome assembly MDTC01 (sample SAMN05326644, study PRJNA326480) | marine metagenome | isolation source: seawater | place: Pacific Ocean: North | collected 2011 | reverse complement strand
CCAGTAGTAATCAAGCAGATCATTAATGGACTTGTATGGCCCATCTTCTGATATGGATCGTGGATCAATGCGTGCAAGATCTCTGAATAGCTGAACAACATCATTCCCGAGATCCTCCCAGGATGAGGTTAGATCGCGGAAACTGATCTTATTCTTCCGCTTAGCCAGACTCTCACCGCATTCCTGACAAAAACCGAGATCATGCTGCTTCCGATACGTTGTCTGATCACACCCACAGAATTCACAGACCTGAATCAGTGGCGTTCTGTGGATATGGCAAGCGGTCACCGACGACATATGCCAGATCAGTTTGAAATGCGGTTCTATACCAAGACTATGGCATTCTGCCAGGCACTCAGGACACCAGCGGAATCCCTTAACAACCTCCTCGGCAGACCTACCCAATACAGTACGCAGAATCCAAAGCACCGAAGACTCTAAGCGTTGGCCAGTTGCCTCCGAAAGAGAAGCGATAATAGAGTCAGCCAGCTTTCCAGGGCGCACCAGCTCATGGGGTTTAAAATGCTTCGCTTTGACTTGCTCCCCAACACATAAATTAGAATCAGGAATCAGACGATTCACCGTTTGAATGAATAGCCCTACATCGCTGCCATGGGCAATAGCGCAGCGATGCAGGTACGACGGCAGAGACTCCACCTCTGCCGTGCCAAGCCCCATCAGGGGAATAGAAAAAAGTGGGTTCACCATCAATCTGAATTCCTATCATCAGATTTATAGCGCCTTGGTGCTGCCTTAAAGGGCCTTATGTTGGACTTTTTAACTGCCTTGCCTGGTATATCTGGCGATGACTCCTTTTTGTTAAGCCTTGAGGCAGCAGAAAAATCAGTATCCCGAAACAGAATCTCTTCCCCTGCAGCAATCTCATTCCCAATACTCACGAGGTCATCGTCGGTAGCGCGCGTTAGCTCGAGAATATCCCGATTAATAGGTAGACGATGTAACTTGGCGTGCACAGCAGCATGCAGCAACCAGCGACGGAGAACACCAATGCATCCATAGGAATAGGCATGTAGGTAGCGAGTGTGGTTTACAAGATTTTCATCAATCACTTCGCTGGGTAAATGCGTAATATATTGACTCACGATGGAAGCAAATTCGTTGAGCTCCTCATCCGTGTCATAGTATCGAGGTAGGTGAACCTTGTATTGACGACCAATCAGATGAGGTGAGTTTCTCAGCGTATCGAGCATTGGATAGGCTCCGGCCAGAACTAAAACCACACCAGCCTGCTTCGCCATGTTTTTCCACGAGTCTAATACCATATGAGGCGCATCAGCACCACGCGCCACATAGTTCACGTGCTGGACTTCATCGAAGAAAAGATATTTCACCTTTCTCCGTTTCGCACCAATAATGAACGCCTTTTTCATAGCCGCTTCAGATGTTCTATCAAATTTTCTCGCGATATTTTCAGTATCCAGAAGCCCATAAAAATCCGGATGGCGTATAGCGACCAGCGCATCCCAGATAAAGGATTTGGTTGTAAATCGTCCATTATGCCCATCGTTATCGACCAGCACGTAGGCTGTAGCCATACTTCCCTCAAGAGCATCAGGGCCATTGAGCAAACGCTGAAGCTCCTCAATCATTCTGGTTTTTCCTGTTCGAGCAGGGCCAGTAATACAAACCACCTCACCAGGTGACGCTGAAATCAACAGTGCGAATAGCATGTTTAATGCCTCTTCCCAGTTCCGGTGGCGGATCTTCACATCAAGGTTAATCATTGCTTACCACTCCTCTGTCGGAATCTGACGGGTTTCAAACTGATCGCTCAATAATTTATTTGCCATCGGCTCACGCTCAGTCACTGGGTCCACTGTTACTTTCGGTTCGGCGGTCACACTTTCCGCGATTCGACCTTCTGTCCTCTGATCAAATTCTCGGCGTATATCGACAAGGCCAATACCCTTACCAACGTTAATATTCCTTTTCATTGCGGAGCACTCGTACACCTCAATACCCTGGGCAATTCTTTTCTGCAGTGAATGTTCAATGTAGCGGTTATAGTTTCCGTTATAGGCAGGACACCAACTCCCGTTAATCCGGACGTAAATAACGAACGGATTTTCAGGATCGATCCGAACCTCGGCGCGGGATTTAATCCCTTGAAGCTCCCGCAACTGAGGGCAATAGTAGTGAAGGTTTTTAATATGAATCCCGCGTTGGAAATCGATTTTGTACTCGGACGACTCAACACTGGTCGCCAGCACAAATTCATCGTTGTATTCGACTCCAATGGGGATGAATGGAAATTTCTCGATCAGTTCTTTATAAACCACTTCAGAAGACTGACTGGCAGCACCACGCGGTTTAGAAGATCGCCAGTTTAGAAACGCCGTTAACTCCCGATGGAGATCCTCGAGAGTAAGAACGGCAGACTTGTCCGGTGCATACTTACCATCGATTGCCCGCAGCGTTTTCAGACCAAACACAAACCCTGGCCGCTGACTAAGCCATTGCTGACGGTACTCACCAAACAGGCGCTCGACTTCTGATCCTGCACGGGGATTTGCGGCGGGACGTAAAGAATGGGTAATGCGATAGTGAGCAAGAAGCGATCGGAAATAGACGGAGGTAAAATCCGAACCGTGGTCGACCAGTATTTCCCGTGGCAGCTTGCCATGGCGACGCACACATTCGCGGATCAGTTTGGCGCAAGACCTCCGGGAAGGGTCTTGAAACGAGATAGCGAACGCCAGCACTTCTGAGCTGGCCACATCGATCATGACCGATAGCCAGGGCCGAGCAACATAGATGTTGTCACCATCTTCAAAAACCACCAGAAACAAGTCGACCTTATAGTGGTCAACACCGGCCTTCATCCAGGGAAGTAGTGGAGTGAGGTGCCGTTTAGTCGGGTCGGTTGGTGCCGCCATAGCGAGCGCCATGCGCTTGCCACCTTTGGCCTGGCCAACCAGCTCGGGAGCTATCTGCGCCAGTCGGCTATACAGCGTCTGCGTACTGACTGGAGCATGATCTGGATGCGCCTCTTTGGCTTGCGAACAGTACTCGTAGTAAATCTGAAGGGACGACTCCGTTCTCATCGACAAGGCGACGTTATCGACGAAGTAGTCGAGAAAGTCTTTAACTTCCGGAACAAGCTTAGAGCTTCGACCAATCAGATTTCTGTCTGCATCGACCAGAGCCTGGAATGGAACCAGGCCTTTTTTACGCCCCTCGGCAATCTGTGCCTTCCATCGACGAACAGAGCTACTTTTTTCCCCTGATTCGATGCGTTGTAGTCGTTTAAAAATGCGCTCAGCTACGCGACTATCGGGCATCAGCTCCGTCGAGACTGGTGCCATTTCATCGGTAGCCTGAACAGCTGCCAAAACAGCCGACTCGCGATGCACAGTACCAAGTAACAGCGCGGGCTTAGAGGCTACATAGCAACGCTCTGGTGTTGCGAGACTCGCGGATGCCTGATCGAACGACATACGCCCCGCGTCAATCATCTGAATGGCAGCGGAGTAATCAGGCAGAGCTAGTTCGATCACGAGCTCATCTAACCGCCAGACAGGTTGCTCTGTCAGGAGTTTTTCAACTCTCAGCCCCAGAATCGGGTCGTATTGAGGAGCATCCCGAGAAGCCAGTAAAAGGCGTATATTCTCGGCGATTCTTTGATCCCGGCGAGTAACAACTACGACTTCGAACCGCAGCCCGTACTGGAGCTGATAAGCCTCACGAGCGGGTATGTAGTCAAAGCCGGACTCCGTTTTGGCCCAGTTCTGAGACTCAGACTTAACTAGCTGCTCTGCCTCTTCGAGAGTTTTGACCTCTTTAACGACAGGGCCTGTCGAAGACAGAACAAGGAAGTCCGCTGTATAAGGCCTGCGGCGGCGACTTCCGCGCTTGTCCGTCTTGAGAATCTCAATCGTGGGTGGCTGCTCCCAGTATTCGAAAACCTCTGGGTCGAGCTCAAACTGAGTCGCGATAGCTCGTTCTGCATGGCTTTCACTAGTGATAGTGCAACCCATCTTCATCGAGACCTCTGCAGCCACAATGTTGGTGCGGGCATGAATGCCTACCGCACGCGCAGGCTCAGACGCCCTGGTCTGGTTGATGTACTCAATGGCTGGTGTCGACAGCTTGTGTTCCGACGTGAGGTATTGCTGGTATCTCAGGTTTCCTAACATGTGAGTGTCTCCCTGCTCTTGGCCGGTCCTCGCTGACTAACAAGCGAGTTGGGGCCTCGAACATAAAAAATTCGATTACAGGTGCTTGACGTCGGAAATAAGGGGGGAGATACTTTAGGGTATCGAAGCCGAGGCATCGCCTCCCTTAAGGCCGGAATCAAGCAATTGGTTTCGGCTTTATTGTTTCTAAATCATGAAGTTAGATCTCCATTCAATGATTTTCAGGTTTGAGGATATTGTTCATAGCCTCCAACTCCTCATTCGTTAACGATCCCAATCTTGGAATGAGATCGGCAACAAATTTGTATTCATCAAGGCTGATGCCATCTGGAATTTTGATTGTCTTTCTGGAAGCTTTAGCAGCATCCAGCAGATACTCAGTTTCAGCATCCGATAGCCGCAATGAATAGCACAATCGGCTAAGCGTCTCTGACTTCGGTGGACTTTTCCTTCCATTTTCAATGGATGACAAATGGCAATGATGCATACCGATCATCTGCGCCAAAGCTTTCTGGTCGATGTTCTTCGATCGTCTCAATGTGTTCAATGCGATACCGAACGGCGTCATAAAATCACCTGAATAGAAATCTTCAAACGATGAACCAAAAAAAGACAAACAGTTGTCAAAATATACACCAACTTAAAAAACAAAAGTTAGAAATTTTTTCATTTACTTTTCAGTGCCTTACAACCTCTCATTTACTCTAAAACAGCCTTACAACCGACACTTATTTACTTTATTAAATTTCGTCGAAATTAATTTAAAAAACGCATTGAAAAAGAATTGGAAAAATTTCCAACAAACAGAAACAGACACATATTAATCGACAGCGAAAAGCTTGTAGGTAGGAGAGTCGTATAGCTTTATCGGGAGGCGACCAACCAGTTGACTGGAAAGATCGTTTTGGCAAGACTGGAGTAACAAACGACTCAAAGAGGGCCAGCACGATGAGTCCAGAAATGACTGCTATCATCACACTTATTATCGGCGTGCCAATCGTTCTCTTAGTGAAACAGTACCTTGGTCATTTCAAGAAAAAGTGACCAACTGCCTGACATTCTGAGCGAGACACCACACAGCGTGGTCTGATAGTCAGGCCAGCAGTAGAGTTTACCGTCAGATAAGGTAACCATGACCAGAGCTGGACATGGTTGGATCAGGAGTACAACAAACTCGATGTCAGCAGCCCTGAAAAACTCAAGTACCGTTATATTGGTGACTCGTCATGGTTAAAGCCACGTCCCCAGTAAGACTGAAAAGTAGCCTGATGAGTGCTGCAACTGCCGCTGGCATCCCCCTGCAACGCACTGCCGCAGAGCAGATTGAATACTGGGCAGATATCGGCCGTAAGGTTGCGAAGACTGTTGATCCTGAGACCCTGCTGGCCGTACAGGCAGGGCTAGCGGTTCTTCGTATAGAGCACGCAGTAACTTCACCTGTAGATCCAGACGAAGTTTTTAAGGTCCATGACCGAGAGTGCAGGTCTGGGGCACTAGCCGAAGCGATCGCTTCAGGCTCTGTCCGCTACCAAGCCTCTCTGTCGAGACCAGGTTATTTGGAAGCCTGTTACCCAGATGGGCATATCGAAGTAGGCCAGTTTACTGACGGACTGTTCATCGCAGAGTGACGCGAATCGGTAGTGGAGCCCAGCTTACGTTTATCCAATCTATAAGGAGAAGCGAGCATTAGGCAAACCACTACTGTTAGCATCGACCTAAGTGCCCGAAATCATTCCCAAAAGCAAGAAGCAAACATCCAGCACACAACTCCTTTTCATAATTTGCGCGTAAATTGCGACTAGTTTATTGTTCCCTATATCGATAAAGGAAGACATTGCGGTATGAAGATTATTGTCAAGGGAATGGGGCTGCACGGAAGTGAAACGAAAGCAGTCAGCCGCATGGAAGCCGAGCTTCGTGATTCATGGCACGCATATGCTTCAGTCTTAATCTGCGACTCTCAAGGCTCAATGGAGTTCGATCTGATTATCATCACCCATGATCGCGTATTGGTCGTGGAGTTGAAGAATTGGCGAGGCAATCTGACGTCCTACGACGGCAACTGGTACATCGACGGTAAGTTCCGTTCCAAGAGCCCGTACCATACTAAACGAGATCAGGGTTACCGCTTGGTCAACATCCTCCGTGCCGAACTCGAGCACAAACTCGGTTACTACCCCTTTGTCGAAGCCCACGTCGTTTTGTGTGGCGAGGCGACTCCGGATAATTTGCCGGCCAGCGAGCGAAATTTCGTCCACACCTTGGACGAATTCATGAAAATCCGAGATCCCGACGGATACGATGCGATTATCACTGGTCCGCAAAAGGTCAAGTTCGACAATGTTAATCGCTTTCGCCCGAACGATGAGACAAATCGTAAGCACTTTGACGACTTCTTTCGCGGTAGTCGGGTAGAACTCGCTAGTTTCAAGGTAAAGGGCTACGAAGCCGCAGAGTTCCCTGATTATCAGCATGAGAACAATCTGTTCGCTGAGTACCCTGCAACCCATGAAAAGTACCACGTCCAGCGCGCAATGATTCGCCGTTGGGATCTGACGGTGCTGGGGCTAATCAACCGCGAGGACAGCATCTGGCAGAAGCTTGTCACCCGTGAAGATCACCTGTATCGGATGGCCTCTGCAACCAATAGTCCCTTGCAGCAGTACATGCTACGCCCTATCGAATCTCCCGACGAAGACAACATCTCAGCCGATTGCGTGGCCATGTACGAGGTCAAGAACAACACCCGTCGCCTAGGTGACTACATTGCACTCAATGCTCATAAATGGAGCCCTGAGCAGAAGTTCGATATCGTGCGTGCACTGCTGGCACCTTTCGCCGAGCTGCACAGCATGGGGGCAGCTCACCGTGACATCCATCCGCAGAATCTCTGGTACTCCGAGGACAGTGCCTACATCCAGACGAGTGGTTTTCACGCATCATTCTTGCCCGAGAAAGGCACAGTCAAAGATCTAAGTACACTTATCAAAAGTTCCTCCTCGCTAACCCCCGAAGACGTCTATGGTAGCGATGGCGAGATTCAGAATCCCTTCGCCCGAGACGTTTACCTTCTCGCTATAGTGGCTCACAAGATCTGCTTCCCCAAACACAAGATCGAAGTAGACGAAGATCTGGCCATCTGGACGCCAGTAGAAAACGACCCCTTCGAAGGTAAGCTGAATGACTTCTTTTCCAAGGCAATGGATTTAGAAAATCAGAACCGCTTTGCCAACGCCGCAGAGATGCACGCCGAATTCAACGCGATTTCTCTGGACAAAGACGAACCTAACGATGACGCACATACTGTCATTCTTGAGTTGAGCAAGGGTGACTTCATCAAACGAGACCTCAGTCCATTTGCTCTGATGGGCCACTTCCCTCCCGTGCCCGGCGAGGCTCCGCCATTGTTCGGTGAGAAAATTGTCTACCGCTGTATGGTTGATGGCGAGAAGGGGGTGCTCAAGTTCTGGCAGAAAGCCGCCATTGATCTCAAAAATCCCGGCGCAAACCGCAGGTTGCTTCGCTTACGTCGCCGTATCGAAAAGGCGATCGAGGCAGACCTGCCTATCACGGGAGTGATGCAGTTCGGCCTTTTTGGCGAGGGTTCCGGGCTTTTCATCCTAACTCGTTTCGAAGAAGGCACGACTTGGTCTGAGCACGCTAAAACACTAGTTACCACTGAAAACAAGCTCCACAGCGCCCTTGCGATGTGCGATCTGATCATCCAGATCCATAGTGCCGATTTTTCCCATGGAGACCTGCATCCGGGGAATATCCTAGTGCGGGCTGTCGTAGACCACGTAGATCACGAGAGCAAGTCTGCTCCCCAGATGCTGTTAATCGACGCCTTGGACTACGGAGATACCTCCGACCCCTACAACACCGAATATGGCCCGGCTAACCCTGCATCCACGGACGGCTATGGTCGCGACAAGTTCGCTGTGTACCGTATAGTGGAAGAACTATTTGGCGAATCGATATCAAGCGAGCTTCGTGCTGAGCTCAATGCCGCTTCCGAACAGCCCGATGGCATCCCGGTCGATCTCGTACCATTACGTGATTGTCTGAAGGCCGAGCTTGATCGCCTGTCGGCGCCAGCTAAGCCGGTTCAGCCGACACTTTGTCTGATCCATCAAGATATGAAACTGCCTGCCCAGGCCAGCCTGCTGCAGGAAGAGGGGCTTGAGTATCACCTGACTGTAAGCATCTCAGATAAGAACAAGCAGGAGCTATTCTGTGTCATAACGGCGCACTATAAAAAGCTGCATGTGATCATCAACCCCGAACAGAGGAAGATCACCTCAGCTTGGATAAAAGACTCTGGACTCAGCGATTACGCCCATGCAGCCCAGCGCGCTCAATACAGCTTTATCACTCCGATCAGTGTTGAGCGCGGTATCGTGCCGACCAACAAGCCCAACTCCTTCATCGAATTCATGATGAGCCAGGATGCGGTACTTGATCTGCTAGAAGACATGTTCGGCACCAAAGAAATCGAGCACGATAAAGGTGAATCGCCACAGGAAACGGTTGAGCAGACCGTCAAACCTCATCATATCTGGCAGACCCTCATGGAAACCGAGGGCGAACAGCGCCTCAAGGTGGAAGTGCGTAGTAACGAGATTGAAGAGAGCACGTCGGGTGCCTGGCTAATCCCCTGCATTTTGAAAGCCGGCAACGAGCTGGAGTTTCCGGTCGATGATGACGAGGAAATCGGGATCTATCTGGCCGAAGATAACCGCCAGTTTGGCTGGGTGATCCCCGAAGAATCTGGTGATGAAATTCTGGCGGTTAAACCCCAGAGTGAATCACTTTCTGCTTTCAAGAAGCGCATCACTGAGGGGGCAGAGCTCTTCTTTGAGTCCAAACGAAGCCATGCTTCCCGCTTCCGTCGGCAGAAGGCCATGGACAGAGTACTGTCGGGTAACTCACGCATTCAAAACCTGTCAGGATATTTCGATGAGGATGGAGCCGTATGCTCCAAAGTTAAATATAGGGTGCCTACCGAAGACGAAATCCGGAGTCGTTACGATAACTTCAATGGCTCGAACGAAAAGCTCAACCCCAAACAGGTGGTAGCCTTCCAAAAGGTAGTGAGCCAAGCTCCTATTTCAGTTCTCCAAGGCCCACCGGGTACTGGTAAAACGGCCTTCATCAGCAAGTTGATCCACTACCTCTTCGAAAATGGTTTGGCAGGCAATATCCTTCTAGTCGGCCAGTCCCACACATCTGTAGATACCGTGGCGATCAAGGCCAAGGAGCTCTGCGAAGATATGGGAAACAAAATCAGCCTCGTACGCCTTGGACAAGAGCATCTGATCGATGAGAAGCTGCTGCAGTGCCACTCCAGTGCCATTCAGCGCAAGATGCGCCACAAGTTCCAACGCGAGTACGAGAAACGCATCAACGCCCTAGCCACTCGGCTACTGCTAGATCAGGCCTTCGTTGAAGACATTGCAAAGCTACACCGCAGCATCAGCCCACTGCTTTCGCGCATCTCGGTGCTTAAGAATAATATCAACAACCTAAGTGAGCGCCGCGATCAAAGCCCTGATCGCCAAACACGCATTGATGAATTCAAGCGCAGTCTGGAAGACTGCACTCAGATTGTGAACAACAATATCCAGACCCGTGGTTATGAGTTCGATTTGCCAGAGGTCACTGACCCTAGCTATTGGCGCGAACTGATTCAGCAGATCGCCATAAGCCATGGAGTGACAAATCAGTTGGCCATCCAGCGACTGAATCACCTGATCGAAATCAGCAAGGATTGGATTGACGTGCTGGCATCAGGCTCGGCGAGTTTCGACCGATTCTTCGTGAAATCAAGCCAGTTGGTAGCTGGAACCCTGGTCGGCATGGGCGCTAAATGGCTCAACATCGAAGAGCAGGAATTCGACTGGGTCATCGTTGATGAAGCAGGCAGGGCCCAGGCCTCCGAGTTGATGATTGCGATGCAATGCGCTAAGCGTGTGCTGTTGGTAGGTGACCACCGCCAGCTTCCACCTCATTACGAGCTTTCGCACATTCGCCATGTCTCACGCAAACTTGGAGTGGATGAGGCAGTAGTTAGGAAGACAGACTTCGAGCGTGCTTTTATAGCCAACGACGGTATCGCCTTGGACACTCAATACCGCATGATCGAGCCGATCGGAGCAGTTATTTCGCACTGCTTTTACGATGGGCAACTCAAGAGCTATCGTCAGCAGGCACCTGAGTGGTTCTCTGACCTTCCATACCCACTCAACAAGCCAGTCACCTGGATCGACAGTGGTACCGGTGATCGCGCTACCTATGAGGATGACGACGGCAGAGGTGGAATCACCAATCGGCACGAGATGGCGGTCGTCACGCACATACTCCGCCAGCTTGCATCCTCTCACTCCCTAGAGAAACTGCGGGCCAACAAGTCGGAGAAGCAGCCGTTCCCAATTGGCATCATAGTCATGTACCGGGCACAGAAGACATTGCTGGAGGCTGAGCTATCGAGGTCTGAGTGGATGGCACCGCTTCGCGACCTTTGTCATATCGATGTAGTGGATGCGTATCAGGGGAAAGAGAGGACTATTGTTCTTCTCAGCTTGGTTCGAAATAACCCAGAGAGTAAGCAGGGTTTCTTAGTAGATACCTCCCGTATCAACGTTGCCCTTTCCCGTGCTCAGGAGCGTCTGGTAGTGATTGGCTCCAAGAGCATGTGGCATGCAAAAAATAAACATTCGTCGCTGGCAGATGTGTTGAACTTCATCGATAAGCAAACCTCATCTGGAAACGAAAACTATGAGATTGTGGACGGAACCACCGTCATTGAGGGCGCACGAAATGCATGACGAAACCGAGATGATCGAAACCAATGGCGTGCGCCTGTGCAACACCATCTCACTGCTGATCCCAGCCTACAGCTATGATATCAACTGCGCCTGGACGCAGGAAATCCCGCTGCCAGCGATTGAGGAGTTCACATGTAGGCTGCTAATTGCCCTCCAAGAGGTTACTCCTAGTGAAGTGCAGCAGTACTTCGGTTTGAGCAAACGCGAGTGCGACGTGCTCATCGACAATCTGCACAAGAGCAAGCTCGTCACCTACTCAAATGAGGGAATGCTCATTCCCACCAACATGCTAATGGATAGGACAAAAGGCAACCCTGACACAGTCCCCAGTCTTACAAAGTACGAGGTTCGCACCGAAACAGTGGTGTTTGAAGCGTTGACGGTATCTGTCATGCCTTCGACCGCCTACAACCGCAGCCGCTACGGTCTGCCACAACTCCCAATTCCTGAGGAGAACCATAGTCCGGCGCCAGGGATGGTCACCGAAAAGTTTGGCAGGCAGTATCGGGCATTTCTGGACTATTCGCGCCGCCCAGAAGTCGAGACGAAGAAGACCCGACTGTACAAGGTGGATGGATGCAGTTACGGCAAGTTCATGCAGATCCCGGTAGACCTTGAGATCTGGATACGCCCAACCAAGGAAGGAGATCTGGAAATCTTCAAGAAGGTTGCCGAGAAGGTTAGCAGCGGTCGACACCGCCCGTTGTCCATGGAAGTCGAAGCAAAGATTTCCGACTACCTAAGTACTCTTAAGATGCCAAGCAAGGGGATGAGCATCAGCCGCTACTGCACCATCTTCGATGACCAAGTACTTCATCGCTATATCGACGAGCGAGGCCTGGATCTGAACCTCTGGCTCATAGACCACTCCAACCGCAAGACCGGTTATGGCACGCAGGCAACACGTTCGATAATTGGCCCGATCTTCGACCGTAACAACAAGAAAACCATCGACCGGATGCTTGAAGAGGTGTCCAAGGATTGGAAGAGAAACGAGATGCACAGGGCCTTCTGGTTGTCGAGCTCGGCGCCACTCTGGGGGGCCAACGGGTATCTTATGAGTGACTTCAGCAATGAGATGTCCCGGCGCCTCACGGAAGATCGCCAAGGTAGTGGGCCAGTCACTGCAATCATGCCCTATGAAGATATGAAAGATCTTGGGGCTTTGAAGACAACCTTTCATACGCGAATTCCAAATGGCATTGCATACAAAGGAGGGGATCTGCAAACGCAAGTTGAGATATTCCTCATTCCCGGCCAACTAGCGGTAGTTCAATATCATGTTCAGCCTGATAACGCGAGTGCAGTGACAGTACCGATTGGGTATGTGACAGTGGAAAAATCTCGAATAGAGAAAATCGAGACCTACCTTGACGACTTACTCGGAACGCGAGGAGATGCGGAGCTCGCCTGGACCGAAAGAAATGTCGATTATGACCATATCATGGGGGATTGCCAACGCCGATACTGCAGCGCCAAGCGAAAACCAATCCTGAGGTTAGGTAAGCCTCCTGAGGCAAGGGAATAAGGAAATAAGGCGGGCAACTATTACCTAGTTGTGCATCTTCATCTTAACCTGCCTACTAAATAACTTTCAGTTAGAGAAAATAATAAGTAATTCGATAAAATGTATTATTAATGACGATTTTTATCGCGTTAGATTTCAATGAATCAACAACATCAAGCGAAACAATCCAAAGAAAATAAATAGGAATTGTTTTATTTTTTGGAACAATATGCTCAAGTTATCTGGAAATCTGCTCACTTTCTGCTTTACCGCACAGTATCCCGATCCGAGGGCAGGCGACCACCCCATTTTTCAAATTGGCGAATGGCCGAGCGGTAGGCTTTGCGCGTGTTGTCGGACGTCGCTGCCTGG
>MDTC01077322.1_pt1 | contig 12863 bp, 10 predicted proteins | sample 811181 | NCBI WGS metagenome assembly MDTC01 (sample SAMN05326644, study PRJNA326480) | marine metagenome | isolation source: seawater | place: Pacific Ocean: North | collected 2011 | reverse complement strand
TTGAGATTTCATGAATCGAGTTGGTAATCACCACATTAGCCTTGAAAAACTCTCGCGGAAGCTCTGTCGCAAAGGCAGTCTCTAAACCCTTCAAATCCTCGTATAACCTTTCTTTTTCATCTTCGTCACAGTGCCCCGCTGCCTGCGCTGCGGCGAGTGATTCGAGTACAACCCGCGTCGCGTAGACTTCATCAAGATCAGTTATGCTCAATTTAGCAACCCTCGCTCCACGACGAGGTTCTATAAATACCAACCCGTCATGCTCCATTACTTTAAGAGCCTCTCTGACTGGTGAGCGACTTACATTGAACTGCTGGACTAACTCTTCTTCGAACAACCGTGAGCCTGGCGCCAACTCTCCATAAATAATTTTCTCCTCTAATGCTCTCCTAACGATTCCTGACATAGATTGGCCCAGAGGTACCGGTTCCGAAGAAGTAACTTTCATTTAAATTCCACGAGTAGGAAAATATATCTTCTTAGTTCGCATCTAAATCGAAACCTCGTAGCCCAGTTGTTGCTCATCACCCGGCTCGCCCTGAAGACCCCAGCAATGCCTCGGTAACTCAAATACCATTATGTCGAGATCACGCTTATCCATTCCAACCACCGGGGGGACTCTTTCATACAACAACGTGATTAGTTTCTTAATGGTGTCTTTGGAGCGTCCTTCAAAAAGTGCGATCTCTATAATTATATAGTTTTCAGATCTCCCTTCTCCGTAATAGAAATCTTGCTCCGCTAGGCTGAAAAATCGCTGAAGGCGCTTTTCACTCGGGAAATTTAAGGCCTCAGATACACACGAGTGGATCGCATCCGAGAGTTGAGATTTCGCCGGATTTAATATTCGTTTGAGTCCATAAATCTTAGCCGTCGGCATTTCTCTAAGTCCTTTAAAATTGACGATATAAAATTCACAAAAGTTCAATCGACGTTAATCTTGTATACAAAAAATTGCAAGGGGAGCCCACAAATAGGTTTTGTTAGCCTATTTAAACTTGATAAATCACCTGTTAAAAAAAATATCCCGTTATTTCAACATGATAAATAAATATCTGCTTAGAAGATCTTTGCGCCATATTTTTTTATATATTGTTGACGACGTTTAAAATAATGTTGTATACATCAATAACTCTGCATACTTTTGTCTACGCCAAGATTGGAGAAAGCATGGGACAAATCCAAGCCGCATCTGCCATAGAACCAACTGCTGTGACGCCAAGAGAACTAATGAGCAAGCATCGCTTAACAGCGGAAGAAGCAGAACAGATTGAACGAGCGGGACATCTTTTCCCTGGTGGAGCTCTAGGAGGTAATGCCCTTTCCGAAGATGCAAAATTTGTCTTCAGTCGAGGGGAAGGTGCAAGATTTTGGGATACATCGGGCAACGAATACATAGATTATGTACTCGGTTCGGGCACTTTTTTTCTCGGTCACGCCCACCCACGGATTCAACGCGCAATTTCTGAGCAAGCCTCTAGGGGTACCCATTTTTTTGCATACCTGAATGAACAAGCAATAGAATTCGCAACACGGCTCAAACCAATTATTCGGTGCTGCGAACGCATGCGATTTACAACATCTGGGTCAGATTCCACGTTTCACGCAATTAGGCTCGCCAGAGGCTTCACAGGCCGAGACAAGATTTTAAAATTTGAGGGCGCATATCATGGTGCTCACGATTATGCACAAGTTAGCACGACGCCGAAAAATCCCTTGGAATTTCCTTCAGGGACTTCCGACACGGCGGGCATACCTCGAGCTGTCTCCGATCTCACGTTTGTGGCCCCTTACAACGACGCAAGTGCGTTAGAGAGCATCCTAAAGGAACACGCGAGCGAGATTGCTGCAGTGATTATTGAGCCAATACAACGAATCATAAGGCCGAGGGACGGCTTTCTTCAAAAGGTTCGTGAACTCTGCACGCGCTTTAATATTCCTATGATTCTTGACGAAGTTGTCACAGGTTTCAGGTACGGCTTAGGCGGGGCTCAGGACTATTTCGACGTCGTACCAGATCTCGCGACTTACGGCAAAATAATTGGCGGCGGTCTTCCAGTTGGACTTGTTGCGGGTCGAGCCGACATCATGGATCAAGCAGATCCATCAAATAAAGGAAAAGAAGGATATGTCTACCAGAATGGAACCCTCCAAGGACATATGCTTGGTTGTGTTGCTGGTATGGCGACCCTTGATGTACTTTCCGAAGATCGGGTTTACGAACGGACATTTGAGCGCGCAGAACATCTACGCGATGGTCTTCGGCGTGTCTTCACTGATAATAGAATGGGAATCCTTGTATTTGGTGAGGGTCCGATGTGGCACATGCTTTTCACTGAAAAAGAGCCCGAAAACTGGCGTGATATTCTTGCTGCCGATGGAGCTAAGCTAGCTAAAATGGAACCAGAACTGCTCCGGCAAGGTCTATTCGTTTTACCTGGTAATCGACGGTTTATTTCGATCCAGCATAATGAAGATGACCTCGAAGCAACTTTTGAAGCCGCCGATCGAGTATGCAAGGCCCTGAAATCATGACCAAGCCTCTGAAATCCGAGACCGGTACGTCTTCGGGCCATACAACCGAATATTCATCTCGGATAGATATTGCCACAAGTGCAATTATCGGAGAGTCGTTAGGATCAATCGTCCGTGAGATGAGACGCTCGATGGTTCGCTCGTCCTACAGCTCAATAATTTATGAAGGATATGACTTTTCTGGTGTCTTACTGGATGGTAATGGCAACTTAATTGCTGAGTCTGGAGAGGATCACCCATTTCACGTCGTTCCTGTCGCCGGTGCAGTAAAAAAAGCCCTAGAAATTCACGCGGAAATTAATGATGACGAAATGCTCCTTCACAATGACCCCTACACTGGTGGCACTCATCTGAACGATATTGCTGTTATACAACCGGTCTCGATAAACGGTAGTCGGAGTTTTTATATTGTTATCCGATCGCATTGGGGTGACGTCGGAGGCATGAGTCCCGGATCTCTAAACGGTGAAGCGACCCAGATACTGCAGGAAGGGCTTCGGTTAAATTATGTAAAAATTCCACGTTTCGAACATAGCGAAGTTATGCGTTTTTTGTTTGATAACGTCCGCGTCACTTCAGAGGCTATCTCAGATTTTCATTCTGTACTTGGTACCATAAAGGTTGCTGAAACCCGACTGAGAGCTTTATGCAATAAATATGGATCTACAACTGTTCGCGATGCTATGGCGGATATTCTGGACATTAGCGAAAGACGCATTCGTGCCGCAATAATGCAGATACCTGACGGGGATTACCATCATGTTGGATATTTAGATGGTAATGCACTGACTCCCCATCCATTGCGGGTAAAAGTAAATCTCTCAATAAAAGGCGATCGTTTATTAGCGGACTTTACGGGAAGCTCTGATCAAGTCGACGCACCATTAAATGCTGGACCAGCAATTGCTCCAACATCTGTGCTAACGGTGATAAAATCATTTCTTGACCCAAGCGGTTCAATAACCTCCGGTACATTGAGGGCAATAGATGTTGAACTTCCGTCTGGCTCAATCGTAAACGCAAACTTTCCTGCTCCTTGTGGAGGCCTTAACGAAGTTCGTTTTGCATGCGACGCAGCAATAATGGGCGCTTTAGCAAGGCTAATTCCGAACAAAATAACTGGTGACGTACGAGGCACCTCGAATCATACGTACATAGGGACTGAAGATTTCATTTTCTATGAATATCCGTCTGGTGGAACAGGGGGTTGGAACGGTGGAGACGGAAACAGTGCAGTGCGTGCATTTAATGAGGGCGAAAATGTTTCGATTCAGTCTACAGAGGTAATCGAGTCCAAATTTCCTCTACGTATTCTCCGTTCTGAGATCCGACCAAATAGCGGTGGCGCGGGTGAATTTCGCGGCGGTGTAGGTCTGCTTCGAGAAATTGAGATACTTACTGATAGAGCAAATCTTTCAGTATTATCAGATCGCAATATTATTCCACCAGCAGGTGTCTGTGGTGGTCTCTCCGGCCTTCCGAACCGATATACTGTGATACGTGATGGCAAAGAAATTAGCCCAGGTAAGTTTCCCGGAAAAATTGCAAATTTTAGGTTAAACAAATCCGATATTGTTCGTGTTGAGACATCAGGTGGAGGTGGGTGGGGAGATCCAACTCAACGAGATTTATTAACGCTCGAAGCTGATCTGGCGAACGGATATATTTCCCCTGATAATATCAGCGGATATAAAGTCGAGCGAACCATTGTCACACTAGCCAGTGACTCTTCGATATCAGAAAACGAATGCCTGTTATCAAATAATTTTGCTGACCAATCAAGTTTTTTTCCAGGGAGCTTAGTGGAGTTAGTATCAGCGAGCGGACCATCAATTCGTCTGTGGGTAAAAGGAATTGACCCAGCTTTGGCAGACGATTCAATATGTGTAGCTGAGGGTCTGGAAGCAGAATCGAAGATGGCTCTCGTTTCTTTATCGAGTTCTAACGCATTTCATACTTCTCATCAGTCAGTAACTTTATGATGCGATCAGTAGATAGAGAAGACTCCCTCCTAGTTGGTATCGATGTCGGAGGCACATTCACTGATCTAGTTTTGTATAACACTAAGACAAAAAGGTTTTCTGCGTTAAAGGTACCATCCAACCGTGATCAACCAGATGCCGCTATAATATCTGCACTCGACAAGTCCGATGCTGACCCAAAGGATATTGGACTTGTAGTCCACGGAACCACAGTAGCGACAAATGCCCTCCTTGAAAGGCGTGGCTCGAAGGTAGCCTTCATCACAACAAAGGGATTTCGTGACGTATTGGAACTAGGACGAACCACGCGCCTTGTTCCACGAACACTCTATGTTCCACATTTCAAAAAACCCAAAGCTCTCGTCGATCGTTGCTATAGATATGCCGTTGAGGAGCGAACCGAATCTAATGGTTCCATCACCTCTGATGTCAATTTAATCGAATTAGAAAACCTGGCGAAACAACTACAAGGTGAAGGAGTAGAAGCTGTTGCGATTGGTTTTATTAATAGTTTTAAAAATACAGCTAATGAACTAAAAGCCGGTAGGTTATTCAGTGCATATTTCGATTACGTATCAATTTCAACGGACGTACTTAACGAAATGCGGGAGTTCGAACGATTTTCGGTGTGCGTCATGAATTCTTATGTACAACCGGTAATGGCTAGATACGGAATGGCACTGAGTAAGGAAATTGAGCGACGATCCAAGCATACGAGTTTTTATACAGTTGGCTCCAACGGCGGTCTCCTCAGCACAGAGGCAGTCAAAAACCAGCCGGTGCGATCAATACTCTCAGGTCCAGCCGCGGGCGTAGCAGCAACAATTCACCTCGCAGAAGAGATTCATTTGCAAAACATCATCACCTTAGATGTTGGCGGCACAAGCAGTGATGTTGCCCTCATTGCAAACTCGAAATTTCCACTCAAACGCGAAACGATTTTCGAGGGAATGATCATAAAATTACCTCAACTTGATATACATACAGTAGGCGCGGGCGGGGGAAGTATAGCTTCACTTGATGTTGGCGGCGGTCTTCATGTAGGTCCAGAAAGCGCAGGCGCTGTTCCGGGACCAGCTGCTTACGGTCGCGGAGGCTCTCTTCCAACAGTTACTGATGCGAACGTGGTTTTGGAAAGACTGGGGGCTAATCAACAAATGGGTGGTTCTCTGTGTATTGATTATGAAGAGGCAGTCACTGCGATTTCTAAGATTGCGATAAAAGCGGGTATTACTCCAGAAAATATGGCGGAGGCAATCTTACGTCTTGCGGTTGCAAAGATAGCTTCAGCTGTTCAGGAAATATCAGCGATGAGAGGTCATGATCCGAGAGACTTCGCTCTTGTCAGTTACGGTGGAGCAGGACCACTGCATGCAGCACTTGTTGCCTCAGAAGTCGGAATAAAGGAAGTTGTTATACCACCAACGCCTGGAGCATTCTCCGCCTTTGGAACGCTTTGCTCCCCATTGACAAAAGATAGATCTGAAACTGTTCTTCAACCAATAACCGAGAATACGCTGGAAACGGCGAGACATATTCATAATAAGCTATCTTCGAAACTAACGTCTGAATTCGAGAATGAGAAAAGATCCACGAAAGGAATACACTTCGAAATGCAGATGGACATGCGTTACGAAGGTCAAGCGCATGAACTAACGGTAGCAGTCGACCCTGACTTGCCATTAGACCAAATTATAGAGATTTTTGAGAAAAACTTTGAAAAAGAGTACGGCCGGCGTGATACGGGACGAGTTGTCGAGTTGGTGAATGTGCGGATAATCGCACGGTTACCCGTCGCATCTCCCAGATGGACAGAAGTCAAAGGTGGCTCTGGAAGTCCAAAAGAAACGCGGCAAATTTATGTTTCTGGAGAGAGCCACAATGTGCCGATCTGGGCTCGCGAGGATTTAACCCAAGGCAGTACAATCACTGGACCTGCGGTAATCGAGGAAATGTCAGCGACCACATTTGTACCGGCATCTTGGTTTGCTAAATTAGGACGTGTTGGAGAGTTAAGTCTAAGACGTTCCTAGCTCATCACGTACAACTTTCCCTTGGTACGTGGCTGATCTTTAAAAAAAGGGAACTAAAAAAATCAGAGGACGATTCAATGAAATATTCACGTTTTTTGTTATCTGGTGCCACTGCTGCAATGATTACGGTCTTAGCGCAGGCACCCGTTTGGGCGGCGGATACAATCCGTGTAAGTTATGAAACGACGGATACACACCTCAAAGCACGGACAGTTGCAATATTTAAAAAAGAGTTGGAGTCAACGTCCGGAGGCAAGCTTTCGGTGGAGACATATCCTGGGGCATCACTAATACCATCCAAACAGGAAGTCTCAGCAGCTATTCGGGGGCAGGTAGAAGCCATCGTACCATTCATCAGTTACTACGAATCGATTACACCCAAAGCTAAATTACTCACTACTCCGCTGGTGTTCCGGGGTTATGAGCATCTGATGAAAGCCATGGAAGGCGAAATCGGCGCATCTATCTTTGCGGACCTGGAAGCGAAAGGACTTAAACCACTCGGATTCTGGTACGAAACTCCAACTGTCGTTTTCACCTCAAAAACAAAGGTAGAGACACTCGACGATATTAAAGGTTTGAAGATACGAACTTATCCATCCGCAACACTCGAGTCGATGCTTGGAGCCCTCGGCGCGAATCCAACCGTGATACCTGGTAATGAGGTATATATGGCATTACAAAACGGCGTCGTTGACGGAGCAGTCACCACTCCGAGCTTTGCTGTGTCAATGAAATTGGACGAAGTTCTCAAGTACATCACTGACATCAAACTAGTCTTCGGCGGATATATTTTCGCTATGAATAAATCGTTCTACGATGGATTGTCTAGTGATATGCAAACCAAAGTAAATAATGCTGCAAAAGTTGCAACTGAATGGAATCAAAAAGAAATTTATAGCGAAATCGATGTCTCACTGGAAAAGGCGGCGAAGAACGGCGTCACTGTTCTTCCGGCATCGGAGAAGGAAATAGCGCGTTGGCAGGCGGCAATGAAGTCGGTCCACGATGGTGCTGAACCAGCTGTTAAAAAGTTAATGCAGATGGCGGCCTCGATTGATTAAAAAAATAAAGAAGACCGGGCAATGTAACTGCCCGGTCAAGCCTCCTGGTCAATTATGGAGGGATTGAAGAAGATTGATTGTTTGCTCGGAAAGATCGAGGAAATTGCCATAGCGCTCGCCTTGGGCATAGCAAGTCTTCTAAACGTTTTCCAAGTTGGGGCTCGATACCTATTCAACGTATCCTTCAATACATTTGATGAAATATCAGTTTATCTAATGATTTCGGTTATTTTCATAGGTCTTGTGAGAGCCGATGCTTTGAGAGAAAACATCTCGGTCGATATCCTCCACTCACTTCTTTCAAAAAGCACAGCACGAAAGCTCTTTCGAATTTCCGACGGTTTATTGTGTGTTATAGCTTTTTCGCTCACATATTTCACCGCTGATTCCGTAATGTTTTCGAAAATGATTGGAGAAACCTCCGTTTCTTCTTTAGGAGTAATGATCTGGCCAATTATGGCCGTGATGCCGATAAGCTTTTGTATAGTCGGAATTCGAGCGGGCTTAAGGTCACTCGAAATTTTGAATATCCACAAAGGTGAACAGCTAGAAACCGGAGCACGTATTTGACCCCTAGCGCTATTATCACAGCTTCTAGTCTGTGTTTAATCACACTGCTGTCGACAGGGCTACCGATCGCATTTTCGATTTTAGCTATTTGTCTTGGATACATGCTAGTCACGGGTATGCAGCCGGATATCGCTGGATCTACCATGTTTTGGTTCCTAAACAAATCTAGCCTCGTCGCCATTCCCTTTTTCATTCTATCGGCCGAGATTCTCTCTCGTAGTGGCGCAACTGAAGCATTGGTAAAAGCGAGTAACGTTCTATGCGGAAGACTCCCAAACGGTCTAGCCCTCGTTACAGTTGTCGCAATAATGGTATTTAGCGCTATAAGTGGATCAAGCGTGGCAACCGCTGTTGCAATTGGGCGGGTAATGATTCCACAACTAATTAACAATGGCTATAAAGCACGGTTCGCAGTTGGCTTGGTGGCCGCTAGTGGTGGCCTGGGTATTTTAATCCCCCCGAGTATCCCTTTAATTGTTTACGCCGCAGTTGTAGAAATTTCTGTTGGAGATCTCTTCATCTCAGCCATGCTCCCTGGCCTCATGCTTGGCTCAATGCTTTTTGCGTTCGTATTATTAGTCGGCGACTGGGCAAAAACAAAACAAATAGTAGCCGAAGAGAGGTCATCCAATCCGGGGGCAAGTCGCAGGGCACTTCTCAAAGGCCTGCCTATGTTTTGTTTTCCCCTAGTAATTCTCGGCGGCATCTATGGTGGAGTTTTTACCCCAACCGAGGCCGCGGCGATGTCGGTAATATTAGCAACTTTATTGTCGTTTACTATTTACAGATCTGGAAGCTTAGCTGAATACAGTAAAATCCTTACACAATCTGGAACAATGGCAGCTACAATCCTGATTATCATGGCTGCAACCTCAGTTCTAAGTTATATCCTATCCTACGAGCAAATCCCGAAAGCTATAACTGAACTGATAACACATTCAGATATATCTCCGATCGTTTTTATACTTGCTGTAAACCTCCTGCTTCTGGCATTGGGCTGCTTTTTAGAGATCATATCTGTCATTTTAATTGTTGTACCAATATTGCTCCCAACACTTAACGACTTGGGCATAGATCCAATCTATTTTGGAATAATTTTAATCGTGAATATGGAACTGGCTGTTATCACGCCGCCAATCGGAATGAATCTGTTCGTAGTAAGCGCAATATCTAGGCAATCGATTGGCAAAGTATTCCAGGGCGCTTTACCCTTTGTAGGGGTCATTACTCTCGGGTTAATAATTCTCATACTATTCCCGCAAATATCTACGATATTCGTGAGATGATCGCGTGGTTTTACGTTTGTACTCTGGCGGAACTCAATCGTTAGCACACTAGTCCACGCAAAAATCTAGGGAGAGAAGAAGTCGGCGTTCACGCACATCAAGTCCTGGGGACCGGTGAACCAGTCCCGTACCCTCGTTACCCTCCCATCGTTCGCCTTTGAGCAGGGCAACTTGACCGGACTGGAGATTCTCGATATCTGTCTCTCGCTGGAATAGTCCCGATATCTCATCTGGTTGGACGTGACTGTTTACCCCTAACCTCGTACGATCGACGAACTCATGAGGAATCCACTGCGTCGCGATGCCTGTGTAGGTCTTCAACAACCTGCAGGGAACGTGGTCGACATGAAATCGAGGACACATCGCACGATCTAAAATTGCGAGCCTCAATCCCGTTCGTTCAAGGCCGAATAGACAACAGAACATATCGACTAGCTGCAATATGTCGTCACGCAGCTCTGTAAAAGCTCTCTCTGCACCCAAAATTTTTTGGAGTTGATCCTCAGCAGATTTGACCGAGATCACTTCAGATACCTGAAGATCAGGCGACGAGGCCATCATTGCTTTGACAGCACTCTTCAACTCGGTGGAGATCCCTGATTCCCAGATCGCGATATTAATCGCGTCCCGATAGATTTCGGTCAATACCTCCGGTTCAGTGCCCCGGGCTTGCTGGCCCCTCTTCTCGAAATTAAGGCCCAATTGCATAGACGCTTGATATGCATTCATGGCGCTTCAGCCCAACCAGGAAAGGGGTCGGAAAGCGTTGCCCAATATTTTTTGCCTTTCAATAATTCATCGTCAGATAGAAGGCACTGATCCAAGGCATTGGTCATAGATTCCTCATTTAAATTTTGACCGATAAATACAAGTTCTTGACGCACATCACCGAATGGTTCAACCCAGTTTTTTTTAATCGATGAAAGATAGTCAGGATCGGTGGGCCAATTTTCTTCAGGGACCGATTTCCAGAACATGCCAGCAAAACCGTATCTCGCCACGCCACCCGCCTGACTCCATTGCCCCGCGAACTCTGGTCGAGATGCCAACCAAAAATAGCCCTTCGAGCGCAATAATTTTCCAAACTCTTCCGTGTTATGTAGAAACTTATAAAATTTCTCGGGATTGAATGGGCGACGCGCAGTGAAGGTGAAGCTGCTGATCCCATATTCGTCGCTTTCGGGGATATGCTCCCCCCGCATCTCTTGGAGCCACCCTGATGCCTGTTGAGCCCTTTCGAAATCAAACAGACCTGTACCCACCACATGATCGAGGTCGATTTCACCTCCCGATACAGGAATGATTCTAGCTTCCCGATTCAATGTCCTTAAAATCGCTGAGAGTCTTGCCACTTCAGAGGGTTCAACCAAATCGGTTTTGCTAATGATGAGCACATCAGCAAACTCCACTTGATCGACCAAAAGATCAGTGACAGAACGGTCGTCTTCCTCACCAAGAGACTCGCCAGTATCCTGCAAGTACTTAGCTTCGTCGTAGTCATTTAAGAAGTTCACCGCATCAACCACAGTGACCATGGTGTCTAGCTCTGCCACGTCTGAAAGTGAGATCCCATCCTCGTCAGCAAAGGTAAAGGTCTCCGCCACAGGCAAGGGCTCTGAGATTCCGGTCGACTCGATCAAAAGATAATCAAACCGATCCTCGGCCGCGAGTTTGTTGATCTCAATCAATAGATCCTCGCGCAAGGTGCAACAGATGCAACCGTTGCTCATCTCTACCAACCTATCCTCACTCCTGTTAAGTGAGACCTCGTTGGTTATCGTGGATGCGTCTATGTTGAGCTCACTCATGTCATTCACGATTACCGCCACTTTTTTATCTTGACGGTTGTTGAGAATATGGCTAAGCAGAGTGGTTTTTCCCGCGCCTAGGAAGCCAGATAACACAGTCACAGGTAACTTATTCATTACATTACTCTTCAAGTTAAAAACCAATTTCCATACTTTTGCATCAAGACGCGAAAACCATCGTCTTTTTATAACAAGGATACCGCTACAAAACCTCTTTCAGTCCCGTAAGATCTTTAGAAGTCACCTTGGCCAGCGGTTTATCTACCTTAAATAAACGTGGGTCGGAGCGATCAGACATCAACATAATGTTGGTCTCCAAGCCGGGGCAACTAGCCTCCATACATTCGACCTCCATCACAGAAATAATCACACCTTCTGGGAGAGCCCAGACCTCGCGGACTAGATCTTTTAATCGTCTTACCTGATCAGACGCGACTTTAGGTTTAAATAGACTCACTTCGCTGATCTCTCCTAGGCATACACTTGCTCTTTCGTTACGGCGATCGACACCGCTGGAGACCTCATGCATTTCACCAAAAATCTCTGATATGTTATAATATAACATATCAAAAAAATTAACAGTAAATCGATATCAGTCTTGTAACGACAAATAAAAAGGGGATGGATGAATATGAACGCACAGGTTCCGGTAACCGTTCTAACTGGCTTTCTAGGCGCGGGGAAGACGACACTCTTAAATCGGATACTCACAGAACAACACGGTCGACGTTACGCCGTCATTGTGAATGAATTCGGCGAAGAAGGCATCGATAATGATCTGGTGGTAGACGTCGACGAAGAAGTCTTTGAAATGAACAACGGGTGCATCTGCTGCACAGTCAGAGGTGACTTAATTCGTATCCTAAGCGGGTTAATGAAACGCGCTGATAAACTAGATGCCATAATCGTAGAGACCACCGGCCTCGCGGATCCCGCCCCGGTCGCCCAGACATTCTTCGTAGACCAGGAAGTCGCGGATCACACTAAACTTGACGCAATTGTAACTATAGTGGATGCGGTACATTTGGAGCTTCAACTGGACGAACACCACGAAGCAGAAGAGCAAATCGCGTTTGCTGATGTCGTCCTTTTAAACAAAACTGACCTGGTAGATCCGGCGATACTTGGTAGGGTAGAGGCACGCATAAAGAAAATTAATCCCTACGCAAAGATTCGCCGAACGACGAGTTGCACCCTCCCTCTCGATGAGATCCTGGGCCTGGACGCTTTCAGCCTCGATCGGATCACAGAATTTGAGCCCGACTTCTTAGAGTCGGATCACGATCATGAGCATGATGATGATATAACTAGTATTTCCTTGACATCAGAAACCGCGCTCGATTACGACAAATTCGAGGAGTGGTTTAGTACGCTTCTACGCACCCGGGGCCAGAATATTTTGCGCTCAAAGGGGATCCTTGACTTTCAGGGTATGGAAAAACGTTACGTGTTTCAGGGTGTCCACATGCTCATGGATGGTTCCCCAATGGATGATTGGCCGACAGGAGGCCGAAGAGCTTCCAAGATCGTTTTCATTGGCAGGGATCTAGAGTCGATGCGCCTGCAAGAGGGGTTTGATGCTTGT
>MDTC01002011.1_pt1 | contig 12863 bp, 11 predicted proteins | sample 811181 | NCBI WGS metagenome assembly MDTC01 (sample SAMN05326644, study PRJNA326480) | marine metagenome | isolation source: seawater | place: Pacific Ocean: North | collected 2011 | reverse complement strand
CCACAGGCTACGTTTTTGGAAATAATCGATCCAGTTGAAACACCTACTTCATCGGCGATTCCCTCACCGAAACCGGAAATACCGCCAGGGTATTTGTTGGGAGTATGGGTGACAGCTATCCCCGGTCTCACCCACGCCATCGCGAATCCCTCCGCTTTCGTCCTCTTTCTCGACTTCTATTGAAGGCCTAGTATCAGAGATTTCATAAGGCAAACTCGGGATTTGTTCGTGAATTCGCTCATTTTACATGCATTGTTCGAAGTTTTCCATTCCCCCCGCGCCCCCTCTTCCCATAGTTTCCCCGCAAGTTAGCAACCAACATGGCAACTCCTCAAAAACTTCTCGTAGCAAATCGTGGCGAAATCGCCATTCGTGTCTTCCGCGCCGCCACCGAGCTGGGCCTCCGCACCGTCGCCATCTATGCTGAAGAAGACCGCTTTTCACGTCATCGCTTCAAAGCGGATGAAGCCTACCAACTCGATAAATCAAAAGGTCCCGTCGGAGCCTATCTCGACTACGAAGGCATTGTCGCTCTCGCCAAATCAAAAGGCGTCACCCTAATCCACCCTGGATACGGTTTCCTTTCCGAAAATGCCGAATTCGCCCGCGCTTGCGAACGTGAAGGCATTACGTTCATCGGTCCATCTGCCGACCTCCTCGGCTCCATGGGTGATAAAACCGCGGCCCGTGCCCAGGCTATCTCCGCCAATGTCCCTGTCCTTCCCGGGACCGACGACCCCATCTCTGATTCCGACCAAGCCCTCACAGTTGCTCACGAAGTCGGGTTCCCTCTCATCATCAAGGCAGCCTTTGGTGGCGGCGGTCGCGGAATGCGCATCGTCGAAAAACCGTCCGAACTGCAAAGCCGCCTCAAGGAAGCCCAGGAAGAAGCCCTCAATGCCTTCGGAAACGACGCCGTCTTCCTCGAGCGCTACATCAAACGCGCCAAGCATATCGAGGTGCAGATTCTCGGCGACCGACACGGTAACGTCGTGCACCTCCATGAGCGTGATTGCTCCGTCCAACGACGATACCAGAAGGTCGTCGAAATCGCTCCGTCCATCGATCTCGAAGGAAACCTCCGTGAAGAATTCTGCGAAGCGGCGGCTCGCCTCGCCCGCGATATCGGATACGACAATGCCGGAACCGTGGAATTCCTCTACGACATGGATTCCAAGGAGTGGTTCTTCATCGAAATGAACCCCCGCATTCAGGTTGAACACACCGTGACCGAATGCGTTACCGGAGTTGACCTTGTCCGATCCCAGATTCTCGTCGCTCAGGGCGAAAAACTTCACGAGCCCGCCATTGGAATCCCCGCACAGGCCAACATTCCATGCAATGGCTTCGCTATCCAGTGCCGTATCACCACCGAAGATCCCGAAAAAGGCTTCGCACCCGACTACGGCCGCATTACCAACTACCGTTCGGCCGCGGGTTACGGCATTCGCCTTGACTCCGGTAACGGCGACGCCGGAGCTGTCATCACTCCTTATTATGACTCCATGCTGGTGAAGCTCACCGCCATGGGACGCGACTTCGAAACCGCCTGCCAACGCATGGACCGCGCCCTCCGCGAATTCCGTATTCGTGGTGTGAAGACCAACATTCCCTTCCTTGAAAACGTCATTGAAGATAAGACCTTCCGCTCCGGCGACGCTCACACCAAACTCATCGACGATCTTCCAAGTCTATTTGAATTTGTCCCTAAACGCGACCGCGCTACCAAGCTCCTCAACTACCTTTCCGACATCACTGTCAACGGCAACCCCGGAGCCAAAAACTGGCGTCCCGCCAAACCATTCGATACTCCGCGCATTCCGGACAGCTCACCAAAAGTCGATTTTAAAGGCTCCCGTGAGATCCTCCTCGAAAAAGGCCCCGAAGGCTTCGCCGACTGGATTAAAAACGAAAACCGTCTTCTAGTTACCGACACCACCATGCGGGATGCGCACCAGTCGCTCATCGCGACACGCATGCGGACCTATGACATGCTTGCCATTGCCGAGGCTTACGCCAACCGCACTCCGAATCTCTTCTCGATGGAAATGTGGGGCGGCGCCACTTTTGATACCGCAATGCGCTTTCTCAAGGAAGACCCCTGGGAGCGCCTTCGCGCACTCCGTGAGCGCATTCCCAATATCTGTTTCCAGATGCTCTTTCGTGGCTCGAACGCCGTCGGTTATTCGAACTACCCTGATAATGTCGTCGCTGGTTTCGTGAAGCACGCTGCCGACTCAGGAATGGACATCTTCCGCATCTTCGACTCCCTCAACTACCTCCCCAACATGAAGGTAGCCATGGAAGCCGCTCGCGAACACGGCAAGGCCGTTTGTGAGGCCGCCGTATGTTACACCGGCGATATCACCGACCCCAACCGTGCGAAATACTCTCTCAGGTATTACGTCGATAAGGCCAGGGAACTCGAAAAAATGGGCGCGAACATTCTGTGCATTAAGGACATGGCCGGACTCGCGCACCCGGCCGCCATCGGCAAACTCGTCTCTACTCTCAAGCAGGAGATCGACATCCCGATTCACTTTCACACTCACGACACCTCGGGCCTCAACGCCGCCTCCATCATGTCGGCATCAGACGCTGGCGTGGATATTGCTGACATGGCCCTTGCGTCCATGTCGGGGTCGACCAGTCAGCCGAACCTCAACTCGGTCAACGCCGCTATGAGCGGAAACGAGCGACACCCCGGTCTCGACAACGACACCATCAACGAGTTTTCTGACTACTGGGAGGAAGTACTCACCCATTACGAACCTTTCTACTCTGCTCCTCGTAGCGGCACCGCGGAGGTGTATCTTCACGAAATGCCTGGCGGCCAATACACCAACCTCAAGGAGCAAGCCAACTCAATGGGCCTCGGCCATCGTTGGCAGGAAATCGCACACACCTATGCCGACGTCAACCACCTCTTCGGCGATATTGTTAAAGTAACGCCATCTTCAAAAGTAGTCGGCGACATGACGATGCTTCTCGTCACCCAGAACCTTACAACCGGCGATCTCCTCAAGGGCTCCGCACCCAGTCTCGACTTCCCCGAATCCGTCATCGACATGCTCGCCGGTGGCCTGGGTCAACCCGACGGAGGCTGGCCCAAAGAAATCCAGAAAATCGTTCTTGGAGACAAAGTTCCTGTCACGGTGCGTCCCGGCGAACTCGCGCCACCCTGCGACCTTGACGAAACCAAAGAGGTCGTCGCCGAGCAACTTGGCCGGCCGGCTACCAACGATGATCTCTACAGCCATCTCATGTATCCTCAGGTGTTTGCGGACTTTCAGCAGACCCTCACCGACTTCGATCGTCTTACCGTTCTTCCAACACCAGCCTTCTTCTACGGCCTGCAGATCGGCGAAGAAGTCCACGTCGACATCGGCCCAGGAAAAACCCTTTTCGTCAAACTCATCTCCATCGGAGAAGCAGACTCCGAGGGACGCCGTACCCTCTTCTACGAGCTCAACGGCATGCCCCGTGAAGCCGTCGTCGTCGACAAAGCCCTCGGTAAGGCAGCCGTGGCCAACATTAAAGGAGAGCTAGGAAATGCCAAGCACGTCACTGCCCCACTGCCTGGTATGATCAGCGAAGTCGCCGTCAAGGCAGGAGACGAAGTCGAAGAAGGCGACAAATTAGTCGTTATCGAAGCCATGAAAATGCTCACCACCGTCAGCGCTCCGGAAAATGGCGTTGTGGAAGAGGTTCTCCTCGGAAAAGGAAAAGCCGCAGATACCGGAGATCTTTTGGTGCGTATCGAATAGCTATTGAAGTAGCGGGAATACAAGCTCTTCTCAATTCTTGAAACAAAGGGTGCACAATTCAAATCGCACCTAAATTAGGCGCTTCAACACGAACCCGCGAGATAAGTCGCAGACTTCTCGCCCTTAGACGTACTCACGATAAAAAATAGCAATAAGACAATCTACGAGCACTCAACTTCCACGGCTATGTAGAATAACAAGGATGTGCCGGTCAACATCTGGCCGGACGAATCCGCGATCACTTTAATTAAACTCTCAGGAAGATATTCTTTGGGAGGAAAACCAGACTCCCCGTCCCCGAGGGTCAAGCCATCGCAGCCCTGAGAATGGCGGTCGCAAATCTCCGTGAGTAATCATCTTGGCAAAGATCTCGCTTGGCCCCGCCTTAAATCCCACCAAAACTCCTCGCATGAAAATCGTTGTCCTGGATGGCCACACTTTGAACCCTGGAGATCTCAGCTGGGACAGGCTCAACAAGCTTGGAGAATTGGTCGTGCACGAGCGCACGGATCAAGCTCCCACCTCTGTAATCGAAGCCATCGGCGACGCTGAGATCATCTTCACAAACAAAACTCACCTCCCAAAAGAGGTCTTCAATCAAATCCCCTCCGTCAGATATATTGGTGTCCTGGCGACCGGCTATAATATTGTCGATATAGAAGCTGCAAACGCCCAAGGCATCACCGTAACAAACATCCCAAGTTATGGCACAGCAGCGGTCGCACAATTTACCCTGGCGCTCATTCTGGAACTTTGCCATCAGATCGGGGCTCACAGCGAGGCAGTCCTCAATGGAGAATGGACGAAAAGCAGAGACTTCTGTTTTTGGAAATCCCCGCAGACCGAACTTGCCGGAAAGAAATTGGGGCTGATTGGATTTGGTCGCATTGGACAAGCCACCGCAAGCATTGCTCGTGCATTTGAGCTCACGATTCTGGCGCATCGACGAACCCGAAATCCGGATCAACTATCGGAAGGCATTCACGATGTTTCCCTCGACGAGCTCCTCGTCCAATCTGACATTATCAGCTTGCACTGCCCTCTCACCCCGGAGACCGAAAACCTCATCCGACGCGACAGTATTTCCAAGATGAAAGATGGTGTCCTGATCATTAATACCTCGCGCGGTCCCTTGGTCCATGAAAGCGATTTAGCGGAGGCTCTCAATACCGGGAAAGTTGCCGGAGCAGCCGTCGACGTAGTTTCCCATGAGCCTATTAAAGCTCGGAACCCACTCCTCACCGCTCGCAATTGCCTGATTACGCCCCACATCGCCTGGGCGCCGCTGGAGTCACGCTCCCGCCTGATGAACATCGCTGTGGAAAACCTACAAGCCTTCCTTGCTGGAACTCCCATCAACGTAGTCGAAGCCTAGCCACTCTGGATGTTGATCCCGCTCTCACCCCTCGGTCTCCCTTTTTCCCGGAGAGATCATGTAGAAGCTTCTGAGCCTTTTTTGCCTCCTTCACCGAAATACCGGCACCTTCCCAATTGAAATTACGAGGACGTTTCCTAAGAGGGTCCGAACTCATAGCAAAGAAACCGGATAGAGCATCCTCAACACCACGACGCCGACGAATAAAGGCGCCAGCATCAACCAAGCTACGGAGGGGTAATGGATTCGGCGCTTGAGATAGATCGGGGGGATTGGAGCGACCAAGCTGCTCTGATGATCGAGGCGATGAAACCATCCCTGCCGGGTCCAGAATTCCACATTCTCACCATCGTCGGAGTCATAATATACTCCGGTGATGGGAGCGACATAAGCCATTCCAAGAAAGATAACAGCAATTCCTATGACGCAGGTAATCCCGGCATCCAGCCAATTTTCATCTTCGATTCCGACGAAGAGAGCCGCCCCGACCATAAACAGACCCATCAACTGAAGGCCCGAGGGTTTGACCATTCCTTCCCAACTGCGAATAACGGCGGCGGCCTCTTGTGAGCTATTTTTTCCCGAGATATCCACAACCTTTCGTGGCCTAAGCAAAGAACTCGCCTCGACGGCTTGATCACCATCCGTAAAGGGACCGATCTCAACGACCAATTCCCCACTTGGGCGCGATATCTTCACGGATATCTCAGCGTGGTTGTTTCGGCAGATATCCAAGCGAATATCTTCAGCAAGGGGAAACCGAGACGTCCACAAAGTCATACCAATCAATCGCCTCCCGACCTTAATCTCCCGGTTAACCACTCCACGAAATACATCCCGACTCAGGGCCCAAAGAACACTATACCCCCCAGCGCCGCCCAAAAGAATGATCGCCTTTAAGCGGAAGCGATCGATTGATTCAGTTGGCGCCAAGTAAAAGCAAATCGCAGCCAGCACCAGAGTCATTCCGATCAAACCCCACTTAAGCCGGGAAGACTCGGGATCTCTTTCCGGGATCAACTCGACAACCTCGACCGAGCGGCCGCGGGTGCGTGTCATATTTTCAATGATCCTCATGGGGGTGCTCCACGCTAGTGGGAATTTTTCAGATGTAAAATCCCTCCGTCTAATATTTTCAAACGCTGATCTGACAAAAATATGTGGAGCAATTGACAAGTTTACTGCAGACGAACGCTTTCCCGGGGTGCAGAGCCAGCTCCACTACGAAATCGACATATGCCTCCGTGAAGCCGATATCGAAATCGCTATTCCCAAAACCGATATTCATGTTCGCTCCATGTCCGAAATGTTGGAAGAAAAGTAAAAATCCTAACAAACACGACCCGGGAGATAGTCTATGCTTGCGCCTTAAGGGCAGACACCACACAAACCCCTCTATGTCGGAAGTTACAAAAATCGCTATCATTGGAGCCAGCGGCTACACCGGTCTTGAGCTTCTCCGCCTTCTTTTTTCCCACCCTCAAACGGAAGTCGTCGCCATCACGTCCCGTGCCAATGCCGGCAAGATGGTGGCCGAGGTCTTTCCGCGCTTTGAGGGACACCCCGGCACCAGCCTTCAATTCATCGACCCCGACATGGATGTGGTCGCCGCAACCGGGGCAACGGTCGCTTTTCTTGCGCTACCACACGGAGCGGCCGCACCATTTGCCAAAGCACTTCTCGAAAAGGGTCTTAAGATTGTCGACTTAAGCGCTGACTTTCGTCTCGATGACGCCGAAGTTTACGCCGATTTCTACGATCGTCCTCATCCTGCGCCGGAATTGTTAGACGAAGCTGTCTTTGGCCTCCCTGAGGTTTATGCCGAGGAAATCAAAGCCGCCCGTCTCATTGCCTCTCCCGGATGTTATCCCACTTCGATCATGCTTCCACTGATTCCTCTAGTGAAAGCCGGCCTGATAGAGTTGGATTCTATCACCGTCTCATCGATGAGCGGAGTGAGTGGAGCAGGACGAAAAGCAGATCTCTCGCTCATCTTTGCCGAGGTCAACGAAAGCGTGCGCTCTTATGGTCTCCCCAGACACCGTCATCTCTCGGAAATCGAGCAAGAACTTGGCAAAGCAGCCGGAGAGCCTGTCACGATTTCCTTCGTGCCCCACCTTATTCCCGTCACCGCCGGAATTTGCACCACCACCTTTGCCAAACTAGCGGGAAACTTCGGCGAGGTTGGCCAAGCTCTCGAGGCAGCCTATGGGGACGCTCCTTTTGTAAGATTGCGTGGAGAAGGTGTGTCCCCCGACACTAGGAATGTTACCAGGACAAATTATGTCGATATCGGTTGGCATCATGACGCACGCACCGGAAGAGTAATCCTTCAGAGCACCGAGGATAATCTTGGCAAGGGTGCCTCCGGCCAAGCGGTCCAGAGCTACAATCTTATTTCCGGAATCTCTCAAACTGTCGGATTGCAAAACCTCTAGGCCCCAGACAATCTCCCCCCCAGATGGATCAGCCTTATACCAGAATTAAAGGCGGCGTGTGCGCTGCGCAGGGTTTCTTTGGAAGCGCCGTTTCCTGTGGTATCAAAAACCCGAAATCCGACCGGTTGGATCTGGGGCTCATCTACTCGGAGCATCCTTGCATCTCAAGAGGGGCGTTCACTCAAAATCGAGTTAAAGCAGCGCCTCTTCAGGTCACCCAACTCAACCTCAAGACCACCCATCCCCGTGCCATCCTCACCAATAGTGGAAACGCCAATGCCTGCACCGGTCCGGTGGGAATATCTGATGCCAAAACAATGGCGAAGAGCACGGCGAAACTTTTAGGAATCAAACAACGGGAAGTAGCGGTTTGCTCCACCGGCGTGATCGGTCTGCCCCTTCCGATGGCCCGGATTAATTCGCACTACGAGGACCTGATTCGAAAACTGGGGCCAAAAAATGGAGGTGATGTTGCCAGGGCAATCATCACCAGCGACACTCACGAAAAGGAATTTGCGATCTCATTTCAAATCGGGGATCAGCGAATCCGCATCGGGGGTTGCGCCAAGGGAGCCGGGATGATCAATCCCAACATGGCGACCATGCTCTGCTATATCACGACCGATGCCAATATTGCTGAAGCTAGTCTGGAGCGAGCATTTAAAGGCGCACTTGAGCACACCTTCAATCGCATCACCATCGACGGTGACACCAGCACGAATGACACTATTATCGTTCTCGCAAATGGAGCTGCCGGAAACAAAACAATCAGGCGCAGGAGCAAGGAATGCCAGATTTTCGAACACGCTCTCCGGTTTGTCATGAACAAGCTCGCCAAGGCCATCGTTCGCGATGGTGAGCGCGTCACGAAGTTCGTCACCATCAAGGTCAAAAACGCTCGCACCAAACCAGACGCCAAGAAAGTAGCTCAGGCGGTCGCCAACTCACAACTCGTGAAGGCTTCCTGGAATGGCAACGACCCCAACTGGGGCCGAATCATTCACGCGGTTGGCTATTCCGGCGCGCTGATTAAGGAGGAAATCATCGATATCTTCTACGAATCAAAGCCCGCCTGCGAAGGCGGCTTGCAGGGAAAAACCAATCCTGAGGTTCTCAAAAACATTGTCTCCAAACCAAGTTTCACCATCACCATTGACCTCAATCAAGGGAAAGCGGAACACTACATTTATACTTCCGATCTTTCTCCGGAATACGTCGATTTCAACCGCTCGGAATACGCCTATTGGAAACAGGCTAAGGAAGACGGCTTTATTTAAGCGTTATCCAGCGCCCTGGCTAAAGCTCCAAGGATTACCTCCCCATCCTCCGTGCCGACAGATAGCCGCAAGAGATTCGGCGAAACACCGCAGGCTTCAGCCCAATCAAGTTCGAAATAATGCGCGAGCATGGTGTAGGGAGAGGCCAGCGAGAAGTTTGTCCCTAGGCTAGGTCCTTTGCAGAGCTCCAGAGCATCGTAAACGCGCGGCATCTTACGTGGTTGCTTTAGCGTGAAAGAAACAATCCCCCCATATCCCCCGCCTTGGCGACGAATGAGATTATATTCGTGTGGCGTGTTGATTTTCGGAAACCAAACCCGCCCGACCGCCGGATGTTCGGCCAGATAATCCGCCACGAGTTCGGCATTGCCGTTAGAGATCTTCACCCTCTCAACGAAGTCCTTCATATTTGAAATAAGGGCCCGGCAATCGGCAGAATAAAGAAGCGAGCCTCCCTGTGTCTCCTCTGAAAAGAAGGTTCTGAAATCTGAGGCCCAAGGTGAATCTTCATTTACCGTCACCATTCCCGCCATAACGTCACCACTTCCGGAAATCCACTTCGTGAGACTCGTGGTGACAAGATCAGCGAACTGCAGGACGTCGATATTTACACAAGTCGCCACGGTATCATCGATCACCAAGGGCACACCACCCTGACGACAAGCCTCCGCGACGCGGGGAATGTTAATCGTTCTCAAGAGCGGGTTACTGGGCACCTCGCAAATGACTGCTGCGAACTCACCGGCCTGAATCCGTCGCACCGCTGCGTCGAAATCCTCACCTTCCGCATCGTAAAGAAAAACCACGCCATTTCCGAACCTTTCTTGAACCTTCAGGGCATCGACATAGGGAAATTCAAGCTGCAGTGTTTTCTTGCTTGGGAAAAGATTCAACGCCGCTTTGTAAGCCGAGAAAATCGCAGACATTCCACTCTCGAAAATGAAATGATCATCGAGATCAGCTCCAGTGTGTTCCGCCAGCTGTTGCTTAAGAATCACGGTTGAGCCACCCTCACTCTCTTTTTCTGCCAAAAGATCCTCAGCATGACGGCTGCTCACGATCTGTCCGGCGAAGCGCCAATATTCCATCGCCACCCCAATTGCTTCCTCCGGAACGATCAGGGCCTGCAAGCCATCATCGTAACTGGCAATTCTTGTCGCCACCGCCAATTTCCGCTCGACATAACGCTGGGCACCTTGTGCGGCATTCTTGTGAGGAAAGACGATGGCTCGCTTTCCGGACTCGGCAATCTCCTCGGTAGCCTTAGCAAAAAGCCGTTTCACCAGCGGATGGAGAAAAAAACGGGGGTATCCTAACTCCAGTTTAGCAACGATCTTATCACGACCCTCTTCATAGCCGATTACCGAATCCCAGGTCGGAAGGGACACCGCGCAGGCATGCGGACTATCCGGGAGAGGATATCCAGTCGAGCGGGCTTGCCAGTATGGCTTTTTGCGGAGATCTCGCACTCGGGGATTACTGAGGGCTAACGTCGGATTTCGCAAGTCTAGGTGTGGGATAATTGCATTGACAGAGATGAATTCGACTCCTAATTTCCGCGTCCCTTCAAGTCAGGAGGCAAATTCGCCCCCTGACCAACGGAACCCACAGTAAAATGAACCAGAAAACGTTCTCAGCAAAACCAGCTGACGTCGAGCGCTCTTGGCACATCATCGATGCCAAGGACCAGATCGTCGGGAAAGTCGCTGTCGAGGCTGCCCGCCTCCTCCGCGGCAAGCATAAATCCATCTTCACTCCTCACATTGATACCGGTGACTTCGTTGTCATCATCAATGCTGAGCAAGCCCGCTTCACCGGGAACAAGGAGAAACACAAGATCTACGCACGTCACTCCGGTTACGTCGGCGGTCAGACCATCGAAACCCCGTCCAAGATACGCGCACGTAAGCCTGAGCTCATTCTCGAGTGGGCCGTCAAGGGAATGGTCCCCAAGAATAAGTTGGGCCGCACCCAACTCAGTAAGCTCAAGGTCTATGCAGGCAGCGAGCATCCACACGAGGCCCAAGAACCTCAGTCCGTCGAACTCTAAAACCCTTTCTGAAAAATGAGCGAAACTTATACCGCAACCGGTCGCCGGAAAACTGCCGTGGCCCGCGTTTGGATCACTGCCGGAACCGGCGAAATCAGCGTCAATGGCGATGCCTTCGAAGACGTCTTCACCACCCTCACTCTCCAGGGACAGGTCCTCGAGCCACTTCAGGTAACAAACCTGAAGAACAAGTTCGATGTCCGAGCGGTCACCAAGAGTGGCGGAATCCACGGGCAGGCTGACGCGGTCAAGCTGGCTATTGCCCGCGCCTTGATTATTCACGATCCCGAGCTCCGTCCTCCTCTCAAGGCAGCCGGTCTCCTTCGCCGTGACCCACGTGCAAAAGAGCGTAAGAAGCCTGGTCAGCCAGGTGCTCGCAAGCGCTTCCAGTTCTCGAAGCGTTAATCTGCCCAGCGAAACTTTTTTTCAAACAGCCGCGATTCCCTCTGGGTCGCGGCTGTTTTTCTTTTAACATATCGCCATGAAACTCATATCCTGGAACGTCAATGGCCTGCGCGCCGTCCTGAAGAAAAACTTTACCGACTTCGTTCTCGAGCATCAGCCTGATTTCCTCTGCCTTCAGGAAACCAAGGCCCGCCCAGAGCAAGTCGAACTTCCACTCGATCTCGGCGGCTACAAAACCTACTGGAATTCCGCCGAAAAAGCTGGCTACTCTGGAACCTGCATCTTTGCCAAAACCGAGCCCCTCGATATTCGCCTTGGGATCGGAATCGACGAACACGATAAAGAAGGCCGCGTGGTCACTCTGGAATACCCCGAATTCTTCCTCGTCAACGTCTACACGCCCAACGCTCAAAACGAACTCAAGCGCCTCTTATATCGCATGAGTTGGGACGAAGCCTTCCGCAGCTACCTCAAATCGCTGGAATCCGAAGGTAAGCCCGTCCTCCTCTGCGGTGATCTCAACGTCGCCCACAAAGAAATTGACCTCGCTCGCCCAAAAACCAATCGCAAGAGCGCCGGGTTCTCCGACGAAGAGCGCGCTGGATTCACTTCCCTCGTCGATGCTGGATTCGTCGACACTTTCCGTCATTTCCATCCTGACGCCACCGAGGCCTATTCCTGGTGGAGCTATCGCGGCGGTGCTAGGGCGAACAACGTCGGATGGAGAATCGACTATTGGTGTGTCTCTGAGCTACTTACGCCAAAGCTCCACTGCGCAGGCATCAATGCCGACGTCCTCGGCTCCGATCACTGCCCGGTCACCCTTGAAATCGATCTTTAAAGAGCCGAGATCCCAGCTTGCACCAAAACCTCCTTCCGCTAGCTTTCCCCCGTTATGAAACGAACCATCATCGCTCTCTGCGCTCTCGCTGTCTTCACTCCTGCCTCTATCTCCGCTCACTGCCAAGTCCCTTGTGGTATTTACGCTGACGATAACGTCATCGGAAAAATGCATACGGATTACGAAACTATCGAAAAGGCCTCGAAGCAGATCATCGAACTTTCAAAAGACCCAGCTAAGAATGCCCACCAACTCACTCGCTGGATCCTAAACAAGGAATCCCACGCTCAGTCCATCCAGACCACCGTGACCGATTACTTTCTCGCCCAGCGGATCAAACTCGGCGAAGCATCAACCGACAAGGAGTCCTATCTAAAAAAAGTCACTTCCTGCCACCGCGTCATCGTAGCCGCCATGAAATGCAAGCAGTCCACCGACGCCAAGGCCGTGGAAACATTGCATAACGAACTCCACACCTTCATGGAGCTCTTCGGAACCAAAATTGAACACTAATTCACTCCTATTTCTTAAGGGCCGCAGAGTTTACTCTGCGGCCCTTTTTTCATATCCATATCCCAACGACAACCGCCCTAATATTATTGCGCTCCCGGGAGACAGAAGGAGCGCCACCAAAACATGGCATTCCCAAAACATCCCCGATTTCAGGGAAGCATTATGTGTTTTTCGAGACCTCCTCCTGATCTCTCAAT
>MDTC01150139.1_pt1 | contig 12865 bp, 11 predicted proteins | sample 811181 | NCBI WGS metagenome assembly MDTC01 (sample SAMN05326644, study PRJNA326480) | marine metagenome | isolation source: seawater | place: Pacific Ocean: North | collected 2011 | reverse complement strand
ACGTTATTTCCTATTTTGCAATCGTGAGCAATGTGAGATGAAATCATAAATAAACAATTGTTACCTATTATTGTCTTAAATCCTCCACCCTCTGTTCCAGGATTTATCGTAACATATTCTCTAATCAAGTTGTTTTGTCCAATAATCAAACTATTTTTTTCACCTTTGAATTTTAAATCTTGAGGCTGTGTTCCTATACTTGCAAAAGGAAAAATTTTAGTTCCGGCACCAATTGAAGTATTTCCCTCAATGTGAACATTAGAAATTAACTCAACATTATCTGATAATTCTACGCTCGGACCAACGTAACAAAAGGGACCAATTTTTACATTTTTTGAAATTTTTGCTTTTTTATCTACAATACTCGATTTATGTATCATTATTTCCTGTCTACTATCGTAGCTGACCATTCAGCGTCTGCCATTCTTTTTCCGTCGACTTTAGCTGTTCCTTTATATTTCCAAACTCTTCCATGTGATCTAATAGCTTCAATTTCTAAATGTAATTCGCAATCAGGAACTACAGGATTTCTAAATCTTGCTTTATCTACACCCATTAAAAAGACTAATTTATTTTGGTATTCTTTTGGATCAATTCCGTGTGCGGTTAAAGCAGCGGCAGCTTGACCAAATGCTTCAACTATTAATACACCTGGCATAACCGGTTGATTAGGAAAATGTCCTTGTACATAAAATCCGTTTTTTTTAACATACATAATTGCTGTTGCAGATTTCAGTGGAACAATATTTGTAAGTTTATCAATTAATAGCATTGGCTCTCTATGAGGTAGCAAACTTTCAATTGTTTTTTTATCTATTTCTCTAACAGTCATTTAGTTGAATTTTTTAAAAAATCTTTTAAGGGTACAGCAGGATAACCCATTACAGTTTGATTGTCCTCAATATCTTTTACTACTCCGCTTCCACCTCCAATTTTAACATTATTGCCAATTGTTAAATGTCCTGAAATACCTGCCTGTCCTCCAATTGAAACGTTATTTCCGATTTTAGTACTGCCAGCAAAACCAACTTGTCCAGCTATCATGCAGTTGGATCCAATTTTAACGTTATGCGCTATATGAACTTGATTATCTATATAGGTATTTGTATCAATTAATGTGTCATCTACAGATCCTCTATCGATGGTGCATCCACATGCTATTTCAACATGGTCTCGAATTTCTACCTTTCCTATATGAGGAAATTTAATATTTTTTTCTTTAAGAGGAATAAATCCAAATCCTTTTTGACCTATCTTATTATCATCTTGTATCACTACATTATCTCCAATTATTGAATTTTTGATAATTACATTAGAACCAATAACACAATTTTTGCCAATTTTTACATTCTTCTCTATTATTGTATTAGATCCTATGATTGTATTTTTACCAATTTTTACATTTTCTCCAATTAAAACATTATTTCCAAATTTAACAAACTTATACTTTTTATTGAATGGTTTTTTCAAGGTTAAGTCAGGGTAATCAATATCTGCTAAGGGATAAATTTTTTTTATTACGTTAGCTAAATCAAATAAGACATTTTTTACTAATATCTTTTCTATATTTTTAGACAAATACTTTTCTAATCTAGAAGTTGTTAAACAGACTCCAGCTTCAGTTTTTAACGCATCATCTTTATATTTTACTGAGTCAAAAAAAGTAATGTCGTTTTTTTTTGCTTGATGCAAAGGTTTAACATCATTTATATAAAAATTTTTTTTAAATTTATAAAAAGGAAATATTTCATTATTTTTTAATTTTTTTTTTTTAAAGAATAAATTTGAACTCATTCAAACTTAATTCAACTTAATGGATTTTAATTTTTTATTGAGTAAAGCCATTATATCTTCTGTTACATTCAAATTTTCATCTGCTAGTAATAAACTTTTTTTATCTACAATCATTCTAATTTTTTTTTCTTTCATATAATCTTTAATTATTGGGTTTAAATTTTTTAAAAGTTCTGCCCTAGCAGCTGAACGTTGTTTTGCTACAGACTCTAACAAAGAATTTCTCTCTTTTTGTAGATCTGAGACTTTTTTTCTTAAATCAGTAACCTTTTTCTTATACTCCTCAGCTGAAATAACTTTTTTCTGCTGTATTATTTTTTTTTCTTCTGCTTGAATTTTTTTTTCTTTTTCTTGTAAAGATTTAATACCCTTATCTAATTTCTTTTTTAAAAAATCTTGAGCTTTTGAGCCTGCCTCACTTTTATTTAGTATATATTTAAAATCTAGAAAATACGGTATATCTCCATAAATATTTCCCTGAGTCGAAAAAAATAATATAAGTATCGTAAAAATAGTTTTGAAATTTATCATATTTTAAAATGATGTTCCTAAATTAAAATTAAAGCTTTCAGTCTTATCTGTGCTTGCTTTGCTTAAATTTTGTGAAAGTGTAAAAGTCATTGGGCCTATTGGAGACATCCAGCTAGCCATTACACCCGTTGAGGATCTTATTTTATTACTGTCATCTAGAGAACTATCATAATCTACACCCCAAACATTTCCAAAATCTAAAAATAAACTTATATCTGTGTTTGTGTCTTCAGGTAAAAGATTTGGAAGATTTGTCTCAAAATTTAATGCTGCAGCATAATTTCCTCCAATATGGTCTCCTGAGTCTACTGGACCAATTTTATTCTTTTCGAAACCTCTAAGTCTTCTACTGCTTATGCCTTTTCTTTTACTCAAACGAACATCGTCTCCAAGTCCATTTATTGCAGCTAGATAAAATTTACCCGCTCCGACAAAATTTTCACTCAGTGTTTTATATGAACTTGTAGTAAAAAAGTTATCAATGAATGATTTATCAGCATAAATAGGTAAACTTTGCCCAAAAGAAACTACGGATCCGCTCGTAGGCATGAAAACTCTATTTCTTTGGTCAAATTTAAAACTATAATTAGCCGCTACTTCGTTAAATGATCCGCTTTGTTTTTTTAAATTATCTGAAGCAGAGCTCTCAGTTCGTAAATCATCGTAGCTGGCACTTAATCCAAGAGATGCAATTACATCTCTATATTGTTCAAATGACGTTCCTGCTCTCACAGTTATAACTGAGTTTTCATATCCTTGATCAGGCTTATCATTACTCTCACTTGAGAGAGCATAACTAATTGAATTTCCTAGAAAATCATAGTTTGGATCTAAGTAAGAAATAGTCCCCGCTAAAGACTCGCTATCAACCTCAATATCAAATGCAACTGACTTACCTTGTCCTAACCAGTTATTTTCTTTTACGTTAATTGCAAATGACCCTCCATTTGTACCTATACCAGCACCAGCACTTATTTCTCCGGTTGGTTTTTCTTCTACATCGATATTAATTATCTTAAGATTTTTTTTACTACCCTCTGAGACTTTATAATCAACTCTTTTAAATAAATTTCTTTCTTTAATTTCAGCTATGGACTTGTCTAGACTTAGTTTTGTAAATGGATCACCTTCATCTAAAATTAATTCTCCTCTGATTACGTCCTCATTAGTGATTGAATTTCCAGTAACATTTATTCTCTCAACTAAAATTTTTTCTCCCTCAAAAACATTAAACGTAATTTTAATTGAACTTCCATCTATAGTTTCTTGAACATTATGTTCAACAAATTGTAAATTATTTTTTTCTATTAATTCATCTAATTCCTCTAGCAATGTTTTAATCTTAAATGGTGAGTAATAATCTCCAATATATTTTTTGTATGATTTATTTAGAGGGAAAAATAATTTTTTGTCAAATACTTGGTCAACATTAGTAGCAATTTTACTTATAATAAATCTTTTACCTTCATCTATAGAGTAGATCAGATCCGCTTTACCGGACTGATTAAGCTGCGCCATATTAGATTTAATTTTCACATCATAAAATCCGAGTGATTTATAGTAATTAGTTAATAATCTTAAATCTAAATTAATTAAATTTTCACTTAAATTTGTATTCCTAGTTATTATTTTCCAAAACTTATCTTCTTCACTAGCAATTACATCTTTAAGTCGATTTGTTCTGACACTTGAATTACCTATGAAGTTAACAGATTTTATTTTGGTTTGTTCCCCTCTATCGATTTCAATTAACAAATCATAATTATCATTATCTATTTTTCTTATTTTAGTTTCTACCACACTAGAGTTATATCCAATTGATGAGTACAAAGTTTTGATTCTATCTATATCTCTCGCTAGATAAGATCTTATAAAAGATCTCTTTTCTTTTAATTTCATAATTTTTTTGATCTGCTCTTTATATTTATTACTTTTCTCACCTACAATAATAAGTTGACTTATTATTGGATATTCTTTTAAGTCAATTTTAAGTTTATTATTTTTAAGGCTAATTTTTATATCCTCAAAAAATTCTGTTGAGTATAATTCCTTTAATATCAAATCAATATCTTTGTTGGTGTAATCTTTATCTAATTCTATATTGCCGTAGATTTTAATTGTTTCATCAGAAATTCTTTTGTTCCCTGTGATTTCAATATTTTTAATAACTTCTGCGTATGAGGACGTAAAAATTAAAAAAGTAATGAATATCGCTGTTAAAATTTTGTTCATTTTAATTTTAATTTTTCCAAAGTTTTATTTCTAGCCCAATTATCAATGTTATAGATTTGATGTATATTTTTAGGTTGTTTTATAGCATATTTTTTAAAATTTCTATCGTTCAGAATGGTCATTATAATTTTAAATATACTTAAAAAAGGTATCTTTTTTTGAAGAAATTGATCAACTAATATTTCATTTGATGCATTTATTATTATTGAAGATGAAGGATGCTCATTTAGCCTTTTTTTAAGCTTGATTATAGGAAAGGTTTTTTTATCGACTTGTTTAAAAACTAAATTTTTAATGTTTGAAACAAATTTTTTATCTTTTGTTTTATAAAATTCACTAATATTTAATTTTCCCTCAAATATTGCATTTGCTAAAGGTATAATCATTGAGGTTTCATGATAAATAAATTTAATAAGACCATTATTAAATTCTACTATTGCATGTACGAGAGAGTCTGGATGAACCAAAATATCAATCTTTTTATCAGATATATTAAATAACTTTTGAGCTTCAATTAGTTCAAGCATCTTATTCATTAGCGTAGCCGAGTCGATTGTAACTTTTTTACCCATTTTCCACTTTGGATGCCTTAGTGCGTCTTCAATTTTAATTTTTTTAAATTGCTCAGGTTTGTAATTTAAGAATGGACCACCTGATGCTGTTATATAGATTTTTTTAATTTCTGATAATTTATGATTTTCTATAAGCTTGAATATTGAATAATGTTCAGAGTCTACTGGGACTATTTTAGTTTTATATTTTCTTGCAATATTTCTAATCAACGACCAACCACAGATAATAGCTTCTTTGTTAGCTAAAAGTACTTTTTTGCTCATTTTAATCATTGAGATAGTTGGTTCTAATCCGGCAATACCTGGAATTGCAATTACTGATATATCAGATTTTTTTGAGCTATTAAATTGAAATTTATTTAAGATAATAGTTTTATTATTTAAAAACTTGTTTTTTATCTTAAGGAAAATTTTATAATTAGTAATTATAAAAAAAGTTGGTTTATATTTGATAATTTGATTAGCAATTAGCTTATAATTTTTATTAGCTGATAGAATTTTTACTTTAAAAAATTTTTTTTTTTTATCAATTATACTTAAAGTTGACAAGCCTACTGAACCAGTTGAACCAAGTATTGAGATAGTTTTTTTCATTTAATAAAATATTAAAAAAGTTATAAGACCAACAGGAACTCCTATTAAAATTCCATCTAATCGATCCAATACTCCTCCATGACCAGGTAAAAAATTTCCAGTATCCTTTAGTTTAGCTTTTCTTTTAATAAGAGAAAAAAATAAGTCTCCTATCTGACAGCTTAAGGAAATTACAACACTTATAATTAAAATCTTCAAACTAAAATTTTTAAAAAAAATATTAGAAATAAGTGAAATTGATAAAATTGTGAATATTATAGAACCTATCGCACCTGAAATTGTTTTCTTAGGACTAATTCTAGTTAATTTTGGCCCCTTCAAAGTTTTTCCGATAAAATAACCACCAACATCTGAAGCAATACATCCAACTAATGTTACAAATATTAAAATTTTAGACTGATAAAAATTCATTAAAATGAAAATAAAAAAAGAAAATATAGATAAATATAATAAGAAAAAATTTATAGATAAATAAAAAAACAGCTTATTTTTGTAAATTTTTTTTAATAGATTTGTAAATTCAAAAAATGAAAGTAAACTTAAAATCAAAAGACTGTAGACTAATATGAAATTATTCATAAAAATTAAATAGATCAAAAGAAGTAAAAAAAAGGAGGTAATAATTCTATTTTTAAAATTTTTTGAAATCATACAGCACCAAAATTTCTTTTACTTTTTTTAAATTTATCAATAATTTTTTTTAAATCATCTCCACTAAAATCAGGCCAAAGTTTTTTTAAAAAAAATAATTCCGCATATGCAAGCTGCCATAGCATAAAATTGCTTAATCTTTGGTGCCCACCAGTTCTTACTAATATATCAGGATTTGGTATATTTTTTGTATATAAGTGTTTCTCAAAATTTTTAATACTAAAGTTTTTAGTTTTTCTAGATGCATTTAGTATCTCATTTTTAGAGCCGTAATTAATAGCTAAATTAACTAAAATTTTTTTATTTTTATTTGTTAGTTTTATACATTTATTTAGAATTTTTTTTAAATCTGATGGGAGTTTATTAATTTCACCTATAATTTTAATTCTTATTCCCTGACTCATAATACTTTGAATTTCTTGAGTAAAATATTTTTTTATAAGATTAAATAAAAATGATATTTCTGTCTTTGGTCTTCTCCAATTTTCTGACGAAAAAACATAAAAAGTTACGATTGGAATTTTTGATTTTACACAGTATTTTACTATTTGTTTAACAGTTTCAACCCCTCTAAGATGGCCGTAATTTCTCCCTCTGCGTTTTTTTTTACCCCACCTTCCATTGCCATCCATGATGAAGGCAATATGGTTGAGTTTATTCATATTTGACTAATCTCTTTTTCTTTTTCGCTTAATATTTTGTCGATATTACTTATATTGAAGTCTGTAAGTTTTTGAATGCTTTTTTCAAACGATTTATTTTGATCTTCCGAAATTACTTTGTCCTTCAATTTCTTTTTTAAATCCTCATTGGCTTCTCTTCTAATATTTCTTATAGATATTTTTCCTTTCTCACCCATGCCTTTAAGGACTTTGATTAAGTCTTTTCTACGCTCTTCCGTGAGGTCTGGTATTCTCAACCTAATTGTTTGGCCGTCAATTTGTGGATTAATTCCTAACTCAGATTTTTGAATAGCTGCTTCAATCAAATTTATATTTGATTTGTCCCAAACCTGAATAGAAATCAACCTAGCTTCTGGTACATTTATGGTTGCAAGTTGGTCTATTGGCATTAATTGACCATATACATCTACTTTAATCATATCTAACATATTTGTATTAGCTCGGCCAGTTCTTAAAGTGGATGTGTCTTTTTTAAATGATTGAATCGTTTTATCCATTTTTGATGAATAATTTTTTTCATTAAATTCGTTACTCACAATATTAAACTCCCTCACCTACTTTGTATTTTACAAATTTTATAATTTTTAACTCATTATTAATTGCATTTTCTTTTAATATATCAGAAACCTTTTTTTTCGTATCCATTATCCATATTTGGTTTAATAAAGAGTTATCATTTAGAAATTTAGCTAATTTTCCTTTAGCAATTTTTTCTGCCACTTCTTTTGGTTTACCAGAATTAATTATTTCTGCTTTGATAATTTCTAATTCTTTTTCAACTACTTTTTTATCAATTTCATCTGAACTAATTGCTAATGGATTGGATGCTGCAACATGCATTGCAATTTTAGATCCTATTTCTTCATTTTTTCCTTTTTTTATACCTTCTAATTTTACAACTGCAATTATTTTACCAACATTTTTTTCAGTAGAAGAATGAACATAAAAAAAATTTTGACCAACGTTATTATCAAAAAAATCTGCCCTTCGAATTGTAATTTTTTCTCCAATTTTAGAAATGAGACTGACTAGACTGTCTTTAACTAAATTGCCACTACTCATTTTAGCATTATTTACTTTCTCTAAATCTCCTTGCACAGCAAAATTTATCTCGGATAATTCTTTACAAAAATTTATAAAATCTTTATTTTTTGCTACAAAATCGGTTTCACTATTAATTTCAATAATAGAAATTTTTCCATTTTCTTCTTTAGCAAGGACCAAGCCATCAGAAGCTGTTCTGCTCATTTTTTTTGAAGCTTTGGCAATACCTTTTTTTCTTAAAAATTCTATAGATTTATCTATATCGCCTTTGGTCTCTTCTAGAGCTATTTTACAATCTTTAAAACCTACTCCAGTTATCTCTCTTAATTTTTTTATATTCACTAAAGTTTCTTTATTTGACATGGAAAATAATTTTTAGGATTTATTTTTTTTTATTTTCTGAATTATTTGTATTTTCTTCAGATCCTTTAATAAATTTTTCAGCATCTTTAATTGTGCTTTTTAGAAGTTCACAATATAAATTAATTGATCGTCTCGCATCATCATTACCAGGAATAGGAAAGTCTATACCTGTTGGGTCCGAATTTGTATCTAATACTGCAATAATAGGTATACCGAGCTTTTTAGCTTCGGCAACTGCTAGAGACTCTATATTAGTATCTATAATAAATATTAAATCTGGTATTTTTTTCATTTCTGCAATTCCACCAAGTGATCTTGTCAGTTTCTCTTTTTCTTTTCCAAATTTAAGTATTTCTTTTTTTGTAAAACCCAAGTTTTCTTTAGAAAGCTGATCGTCTAGTTTTTTTAGTCTTTTGATTGAATTTTGAATAGTATTCCAATTTGTTAACATTCCGCCAAGCCATCTATAATTAACAAAATATTGACCTGTTTCTTTAGCTAATTCGCTTACTTGCTCAGATGCTTGTTTTTTTGTTGAAACAACTAATAATTTACCTCCGCTCGATATTACTTTATGAACTTGTACCAATGCATTTTTTAAAAAGTCTACAGTTTGTGTTAAGTCAATTATATGTATAGAGTTCTTTTCGCCAAAAATATATTTTTTCATTTTTGGATTCCATCTCAAAGTTTTGTGTCCTAGGTGAACACCAGCTTCTAATAGTTGTTTTATATCTACTTTAGGTACGTTCATATTTTTTCCGGTTAATCCACCACAGCAATTCCAATTTAATGGACCGGTAGGGCATTGCCCTTTTAAACTGTGTGCGTAATTTAATAGTGATATATACAAACAAACTAAAAAATCAATAGTCTAAAAACTTATTTTTCCTACGTATTCTTTAGCTTTTAACGCTTTGAGGTGGCTCAAATCAAATTTTCTACTTGTTTGTAAAAAATAGTGTGCGTTTTGATTGCCTTTATGAACTACAATATTTATTTCAGTATCACCTTTGGTTGATAAAATATCTTTAATTTCTTCAATTTTATAATTTTCCTTAAGCTCAATTGTAACTTTAGAATATGGTTTATTAATAACGTCATCAAGACATGAGATCTTTTTTACGTTAATTCTTTTTTTTGTACTTTGATTTAAAAATTTCTCTTTTTGTAAAGTCAAAACAAATGACTCTGACTCTTTTAGTTTTTGTCTATTTTGAATGAGTAATTCTGAAAATAAAAACAATTCGTATTCTCCTCTATTATCACTGAATTTAATTATTGCATAAGGCGTGCCTTTCATACTTTTTTTTTCCTGAATTGACATTATTGTTCCTGCAACTAAACCCTCATTTTTATCATTATTGCTAAATTGGTCGTAGGTTATTATTTTTAACTCTTCGAACAACTCTGTATATTCATTTAAAGGATGATTTGAAATATAAAAACCCAAAGACTTAAACTCTTCAGCAAGAAGCTCTTTTTGACTCCAGGGACTTGAAGATAAAAAATTAAATTCACTCTCTGAAGTGGCGCCCAAATCAAATAAACTAGTTTGTTTTTTGTCCCTATCATCGTTAATATTTTTTATTTCTTGTATAATTTTTGGTATCGAGGAAAAAATTTTATTTCTATCTTTTTCAAATTCGTCGAAAACACCTGCTTTTGTTAAGCCTTCAAGTTGTAATTTATTTACATCTTTAGAGTCTACTCTCTGAATGAAATTGTTAATTGATTTAAATTTTCCATTTTCTTCTCTTTGCTTAATAATATTTGAAATTGCTTCAAAACCTACATTCTTTATAGCTCCTAATCCATAAAAAATCTCTCCATCTTTAGCTCTAAATTCGGCAAAACATTTATTAATTGAAGGTCTGATTATATTAACATTTAATCTCTTAAGTTCTTCCACAAACTCTCTAAGTTTTGAAGTGTTCGTCAACTCTGTTGACATAGTTGCGGCGATAAAATCTTCTTTATAGTAGGTTTTTAAAAAAGCAGTTTGATAAGCAATTAACGCATACGCGGCGGCATGACTTTTATTAAAACCATATTGAGCAAACGGTTCAATTTTAGTAAAAACGAAATTCGCTACTTCTTTTGTAATTCCGTTCTTAATAGCTCCATTGATGAATCTTTCTTTTTGCTTATCTAATTCTGCTTTCTTTTTTTTTCCCATAGCTCTTCGTAAAATATCAGCCTCACCAGCTGTGAAACCTGCTAATGTTTGGGCAATTTGCATGACTTGCTCTTGATAAATAATAATACCGTATGTTGGTTTTAAAATTTCTTTTAATGTAGGATGGATATAATCTGGATCTTTTAAGCCATTTTTACAATCGTTATATATCGGAATATTGCTCATTGGGCCTGGACGATAAAGAGCAACTAGTGCTATGATGTCATCAAACTTATTTGGTTTCATCTGTTTAATTGCCTCTCTCATTCCTGCACTTTCTAACTGGAATAAACCTGTTGTTTCCCCAGTGGATAAAAGTGAGAAAACTTTATCATCATTTTGATTTATTTTACTTATATCTAAATTGATATTTTTAGCTTTTAAAGTTTTGAGTGTTTTATCAATTACTGTAAGAGTTTTGAGTCCTAGCAAGTCAAATTTTACTAGGCCAGCATTTTCTGAAGAATACATATCGTACTGTGTTGATGGTAAAATAAGATTAGATTTGTGATCAACATACAATGGGAATTGTTCAGAAAGTTTATCTCCTGCAATTACAACTCCAGCAGCATGAGTGGCCATGTTTCTATTTAAACCCTCTAACTTTAGAGATAAATCAATAAGTTTCTGTACTTTTGAATTATTTTTAATTTCTTCTTTAAGTCTTGGTTCTCTATCTATAGACTCTTGCAAAGTAAGAGGTCTAGATGGATCAAATGGAACCATTTTACAAATTTTGTCTACATGACCATATGGAAGTCCCAAAACTCTACCTACATCTCTCAAAACCATTCTGGCTTTCAACTTGCCAAAGGTAATAATATGGGCAACACCATCTTTGTATTTAGACTTTAAATATTCAAATACTTTATCCCTTTTTTCCTCACAAAAATCTATATCAAAATCAGGCATTGAAATTCTATCAGGATTCAAAAATCTTTCAAAAATTAAATTGTACTCTAGTGGATCAAGATCAGTAATGTCTAAACAGTATGCAACTAATGAGCCAGCGCCAGATCCTCTACCAGGACCGACAGGTATAAAATTTTTTTTTGCCCATCTAATATAATCAGATACAATTAAAAAGTAACTTGCATAATCCATTGAATTGATAATATTAATCTCGTGCTTTAATCTATCTATGTAAATATCCTTTAATTTTTCTTTTTTTTCAATATTATTTTTTTTAAATATGAAATTATCTAGTCTGTAATTTAATCCTTCGTGTGCCTGTCTTGATAATTCTTCCTCAGGTGAGTTACTATTATCATTAGCAATTGTTGGAAGAATAGGTTTTGATTTTTTGAGTTTAAAATTAAATCTTAAATGAAAATTATAGTTATTTTCTAAAGCTTCAGGAATGTCTGAAAATAATTTTATTAAATCATTGTTGCTTTTAAAAAAATGTTGATCACTTAATTTAAACCTATTTTTATCATCAATAAATTTTTTTTCTCCAATACATGTAAGAGCGTCATGAGCCTCGTACATATCCTCTTTGAGATAGAATACTTCCTGAGTGGCTATTAGAGGTATTTTAAAATAATTTGAAATATTTAATAAGTAAGACTCGAAATGTTTTTCTCCAATATCATTATGCCTTTGTATCTCTAAATAGATATTGTCTTTGAAGTTTTTTTTAACTAAGGATATTATTTCATTTATAATTTTTAACTTATTTGTTTGGAACAGCTTTCCGAAAAAATCTCTATAACTTCCGGTCAATAAAATTAAATCAGTACTGTTAGCTAATAAATCTTTAATTTCACAAGCTGGTTCTTCGGTTTCCCCACTTTTTAAATAACTTAAAGAAGAAAGTCTTGTTAAATTTTTATACCCCTTCTCAGTTTTAGCGTAGAGAGTGATTTTTCCGCTTAAATCATTATATCTAATGTTTATTTGAGTCCCGATTATTGGTTGTGTTCCTACTCTGGATAGTTTTTCAGAAAACTCCAATGCCCCACATAAATTATAGTTATCTGCTAAACCTAAAGATTTGATTTTATTAGTTTTACAATACTCCGCCAATTCGTCTATTTTTATAGCACCTTCGCATATTGAGTATTGTGTATGAATTTTAAAATTATTAAATTGTTTAATGTTAACGGACATTAACTCTTCTTATATGACCGTCAGAAATAAACAACTTGTAATCAGCCCTGTTAGCAAGTTCTCTATTATGAGTTGCAAATATAATTGTTTTTTTTAATTTTTTGAGTTTT
>MDTC01051156.1_pt1 | contig 12866 bp, 14 predicted proteins | sample 811181 | NCBI WGS metagenome assembly MDTC01 (sample SAMN05326644, study PRJNA326480) | marine metagenome | isolation source: seawater | place: Pacific Ocean: North | collected 2011 | reverse complement strand
TACTACTTCAAAATCATCTTTCCTAATAGAAATAAATCGTGAATAATCATCATTAAATTTCAATAGATGTTCCCTACCATCAAAATCACATTTTACTAAATATTGATCAATAAATTGATATTTTCCAGGTCCAAATGCATTCATTTTACCATTTTCTAAAAATTCAATAGTGGAATTTTCCCATATATATTTTTTGTTTAATAATTGATTTATTCTACATATTTGTATTTTATTTAATTTAAACATCACATTATTCATAAAGTTGTTCATTTTTACAATTTTACTTTCATAATTACCTGGACCTCCTGGGAAATGACTAATAGTTTCGTTATTGAAATTCTTTGGATTGTTAATAACTATTTTGAATAACCGAAATTTTTGGTTATCATATAAATTATTTTTAACTGCGTGATAAACAATAAATGGTTGATCTAAACAATCGGGTATAGGTAACATACTAGTAATATGATTATGAATATGTAACAATATTTGTGAAAACAAATCTTTTATTACTTTATGATTATTGAATAGTAATATACCAGAAGAAAAGGTAGAATTTTTATCTAACAATTCGTATTCTTCATGAGTAAATAGTTTACAATGGTAATTCCTATGACAGCGTTCTTTTAAAGCATATAATTTATTTTCTAATTGGAAATCTAATATTTTATTTATTGAATTAGTTACTAGAATATCACAATCTAAATATAATATTTTATTGTATAAATTAATATCGGGATAATCAAATATTTTAAGCCTTGAATATGCAGCATCAAATTTAGTTTTTAGGTCTATACACCATATTTTCCCACTTATATTCAAATTATCAAATATTGCTTGGATTTTTTTCTGAAAATTAGAATTACATATTATTAAATAATCATCATCATCTGGAGAGTTACCAAAAAGTTTATAACTTTTTAGCAAAAGATCTATTAAATGTATATATTTTTCATTAAAAAATACACAGGAATAAATTATAGTTTTAGTCATTTTATATATATTAGATAATAATTCAAATATTTTTCATTAAAAAACCATATTTTGTACCGTTTTAAAGTTTCAAGGGTGCAAAAAAAGGTTCTTGTAGTAAGTATATATTGTTCTGGTTGTTCTGTTGTAGGTTTAATAAATATATGTATCAATGTGTTTGTTATTTTCATTTTTCAGGATAAATTAAAACAATGAAATCATATCTACAAACAATTTATATAAAATAACCAACAGATGGCTCTGGTTTGCAATAAGAATAACCATTGTTTTGTAACCATGTATCCAATTTGACCTTTAAATTTTTTTTATTTATATCATAGTCATTTAAACCATATTGTCTAAACACTTTCAAATATGTCGGCGATATGTTGGATTTATGTATGATAGCATGATAAATTAAACTGTAAAGATGCATTTCTTTGTTTGGTATATAAAAGCCGTTTGGATGTTCTATTCTTTTCATCAACATATCTTGTTGTATTTTTCTATCATAATAACCATCACCGGTTGATCTAAAATCAAACAATACATTTTTATTATTTATAGTTACATAATTTAATATTCTGTTTTTTCCGTCTTCATATCTATTATTTGTTGCGGAGTCACCATCTAGAATACTTTTCACCAAATAATAATCATTTACCAATAAATCAATGTCTAAATGTTCATCAATCGTGATATTATCAGGCATTTGTTCAAAATTTCGCATGACAATCCATTTCAATTGTGGATATTTATTCAATTCGCGAAAAACATCTAACAATGAATCAAATTGTTTAGATCTATAATAATTATCATAAAGACCGAGTGTCTTCAAATTGTCTTTTGTTTCTTGAATATTGTCAGTCGCATGTATTTTGCATCCCCCGGTGATGACACGCAGTGATTTTTTCAAATCAAACAAATGGACATTTACTTTCCGTCTACCTTTTGATGTATTTCTATAGCCATAAATGGGGTCAGTATCTTTGATGATATAAATATTAAAATCAGTGTTCCCACGAAAATCATTGACTGGGGTGTTATAAAATTTTGAAATAATTTTCGATTTATCCTTATCCTCCAACTTTTTCATTTTAAGTTTAACAACAAGTTGGAGGGGATATGTTATTTCGTTCTGTAATGAATGAAAATGACACGTCCAATCAATTAATAAATGAAGTTCCGAAACAGAATTCATGTTATAATAATACATCTATCTTTTCTTTATATCAGATTCAATCTTTTCAAAGTTGTTGCGTCATCATTGTATCCCCCTGGTTTTTGTTTATTATTACAATTCCATAAACCGATACCACAGCCAAGTTCGTTATTGACTGATCCCCAGCCAAAATCACATAAATAAACTTTTTGATTTTCATCAACCAACAGTTCACCAATTTTGATATCGTTATGTTGAACGTTGACACCCCTCATATCCTTAAGAATATTTTCAAATTGTTGTTCCAAGTCGTCTGGTTTGTTTCTAGGCGTCACAGGGACACCAGCATAACTAAAAATAAAAAATTGATTGATATCATCATAATGGAGGAGTTTTGGGAACCAATCAAAGTTTTTTAATTTTGATGCAATGTATTTTTCCCTTTCATAAACATCGCGATCTTGGCATCTAATTATATATTTGATAAACAAATGGGGTGAAACAAAAGTTGAACTCGTGTATCCTTGATTAATGATATATATGTTTTGTGATAAGTTTATTTGTTTTGTTAACATTTTATTATAAATATCCATTTATTTATATTATATCATTTTAAGAAATAATATGACTTGTTTTGTTGAACATATCCTTGATACTTCATCGCAAAATAAACTTAAACCTTAAATATTAGAATCAATTAAAAACGATGATCTATTTGATTATCACCACAAGCATTAACAATAGGTTTGGTGTTATTAACGACAATGTGCGCAAAGATAGATATATCAATTGCATAGCCACGGTGTTGGATCTTGTAAAAAATGAACCAGAAATACACCCCATAATTGTTGAAAATAACGGGAACCGAGACACATATTTATCACAATTTCATTGCGATATTTTGTACACAAACAACAACACCCTGAATTTTGCACACAAAGGGGGAAACGAACTTTTAGACATCAAGCAGACAATCAATCATTACAACATACAAGACGAAGACACAGTTATAAAATTAACTGGGCGATATAAACCATTAAATTTGAAGTTTATACAAACCGTTAAAACCCATTGCCACACACATGATGCATTTGTTAAATTTTTTAATGTATGTACCCTCCAATATCACCCCCTTAAAGATGACTGTGTGTTAGGATTATTTGCGGTTAAAGCAAGCCATTTGAAACGCTTTGATTATTCTTATACAAAATCAGCAGAATGTGATTTTGCGTTGTATATTAACCACAACGCAAAGAATATTTACCGGATTCAGCAACTAAATTTACAATGCTGTTTTGCAGATAACTTACGTATATTAGAAGTTTAAAATACCATTACCAATATGAGCTATTTTCGCATAAAGAAGGGCTTTTTGGCTTATCTTCTTCTAAAACATTTGTCCAATATTCATTTTGTGATTTTTTTATAAACCCATTGTTAGCCCACCTACCACCATTTATACCAAACAGTAATTGTAGTGCTCCACCAATATATATAACACTGCTATTCAGTTCGCTGTAAATATATTCGCAAAGGATCATACCGAAACCCCCAGCACTCACAAAAGCAACATCAAAATTAAATTCATTTTCTTTAATTGTTTTCAGTTCTGTTTTCATTTGATCATAATGAAAACACCACGATTTATCGTCGCTGTTGCCGGCATTTTGTTGTGCAGGTTTATAAACTTTTAATTCAGTTGATTCGTCAAATAATTTCTTGTCGAAAATACTATTGACATGTTTTATTTGTTTTTCGATAGTTGCTTTGTGCGAGCTGATAATCAAAATTTTTTTTGATTTGAACATTTTGTCATATTTATAATCGTTATCATTCATGAAGTAATAAGGTTCTAATGAATGAGCACAAATTTGTTTAATATTCGGATAAAGTTTATTGATAAAACTATAATATGATTCGGCTTGTCTATACATTTCCCCATCCCAAACTGCTAGTAATGTAGATTCCTTGACTGAATTATTATACATGATAACATATTTTTTAATATCATTCTTATCTTTAAATTTGATACCAGCAACAAACAACATATTCTTTAGTAAATATTCCGATATATTTTGACCTGATAATATTTTTCCAACTAAAGAGCTCTCGTTTCCAGACAATCTGCCTATGAAAAATTTAGTATTGCTAATTTGACATTGCAACACGTGATTTTGAAATTCAATGAACGAATCTAGTTTTTGTTTTTGATTAAATGGCAATAAACTCATTTCTTCTTTTATTTACTACATGCGTGTGTTTATATTATTTTGCGACTCCAAATGATTTGATGAAATTAGTTATTAAAATTTTAATTTTATTTTAGGATATATGCATGAAAACGAAAACATATATGTTTCAAGTAGAGGGATTCTTAAATCATGTGATTACTATTCCCTCACACCAATTTCAAGCATCAGATATTTTCATAACTATCCCCCTATCTCAGAAATAAAAAATAAATCTTGTTGTTCTATTTATGTTTGTGGTAGTGCCATACCCCATTTTATAATGACCATATTGCCATCAATTAATTTCCCTTTTGTGTTAGTATCTGGGGATTGCGATGAAACCATTCCTGATGAAATTTTAAAACCCTCTATTTTGAACACATTTCTTGACGACAACCGTCTGAAACGCTGGTTCTCTCAAAATATGATCATCAATCACCACCCAAAAATAATAAAAATACCTATCGGTTTAGATTACCACACATTAACACAACGACCATTATGGGGACCAATAAGTAGTTGCAAAGATCAAGAACAAATATTGAGTTTGATAAAAAAGAAATCGCTTCCGTTTTGGGATAGAAAACTCAAGTGCTATGCGAATTTTCATTTTTCAATGAATACTAAACTCGGATACGACAGGAAAGATGCTTTTAATGAAATAAAAAAGGATTTGATATATTATGAAGAAAAAAAAGTTCAACGCATTGTAACATGGAATAAACAGAAAGATTTTACTTTTGTGATTTGCCCACATGGGGGTGGTTTAGACTGTCATAGAAATTGGGAGGCACTTTGTTTAGGCTGTATCCCAATTGTTAAAACATCACAAATAGACGATTTATATAGAGATTTACCTGTACTGATTGTCAAACAATGGCATGAAATAGATTTAAAATTATTAACAACAACACTACAAGATTTTAAAAAGAAATTCAATGACAATCAATTCAAAATGGAAAAATTGACCTTGGGGTATTGGATAAAGTTAATACGCCAAAATTGTCAATTTGAATGACATTATAAGTGACTTAAATACAAAAAGTATTTATTTATTATGCAATCGTGTGTCATTTGTGGATGTGTCAAAAATTGTGAAAATTATTTAGATCAAGTATTTCACAATATTCAAAAAATACAAAACATTTTTCACAAAACAAAAATTATAATGAGTTTTGATATATCACATGATTTCACATTAAAAAAACTTATCCATCTCAAAAAAAAGTTTGATATCGATATCATCATCAATAAAGAGCCAATAACACAAATAAGAACAGTTAATATAGAACGAGCGAGAAATAAGATTATAAAAAAAATTCATGATGAATACAGTGATTTTGATTTTTTTATTATGATTGATATGGATGATGTTTCTTCTAAACCAATCAATATCGATGTATTGAAAGAACCGCTTAAAAATAACAATGAATGGGATGGATTGTTTTTTAATAATGAAAATTACTATGACTTTTGGGCTTTGAACTTTGATCATTTTCAATATTCTTGTTGGCATTCAAATAACCCAAAAAAGTTGATAAACATCATGAATCAAGAATTCCAAAAAAAATGTAAAACAAATGAAAAATTCATTGGATGTCAATCGGCGTTTGGGGGGTTTGGTATCTATAGAACCAAAAAATTTAAAGGTTGTTATTATAGAAGCTTGATAGATTTATCACTTGTGAATCAAGATTCCAATCAGAATATGAATAATAAATATGATATTCAGTATAAGATCAGACCTCATATATATGATTGTGAGCATAGATATTTTCATTTGAATGCTATACAACAAAATAATGTGAAATTATTCATTTATAATGAAAATTTGTTTCCACCTTATAGTGGCGAACATACAAATATATTATACTAAATAGGTCTTTTATCCTTTATTGTTATACAATCTCATAATTTACCTTTAACCATTTGATAATCACGCTCCACAATCTTATCACATTCTTTGCGCAACTGTGCGTGTTTTCTTTGCAAGTGTTCTTGTGAAGTAATGATCTCATTATTCACGTTGTAACGAGGATTTCCCCCAATGTTTGCACAATAATGATTGCGCAATGGATAGAAATGTCCTAGTTTTCGGTAAATATCATTATACCAATCGTCACAAAACCAATTGATAATGTCCTCTGGGAAGTAATACCCAAATAGGTCCATGTGCTTTCGTGATACAAAGCTCTGTGTCAAGATACGTGCATTGTTGTTGATTGGACCGGTTAATCCAATATCATTGTGGTCTTTCAAAACACGAATACAATCATTGACCCATCCCTTGGTATTGAATTCAATATCATCTCCGCATTGAAAGAAATACTCACAGTCTTCATCATAGGCTCTTTTAAATAGCATATTCCACATGACTGTTAAATGCCCTTTTGCAACATTATCCATGTAAACAAACTGTATTGAAATATTTTTCATAATACTTGCGAATCTCAAAAAGGCCGATTTATTTGTTTCATCATCATATATACGGTCGTTTCTGTCCACTCCAATATAAAAAATATATTCATGTTCTTTGTCATAGGTGAGCAGAAAGGTTTTCAATGTGCTATTGTACAAATAAGTATCTTTATAGGTCTTCCATTCATTTCTACCATTGGAAGTGGAAGGGATGAGTAATCCTATTTTCATTATAGGATAAATACATTGTTTTTTTTATATTTAATTCTCATGAAAACAAACCATTCATATTTGTCGCTTCTATACTATGCTCCGGGATCTCATATAACATCTTCATGTGTTCTTTGGATCGAAACCGGAAACTAAAATGCTTATTCTTGTCTTGTCTCCCAATGCGTCCAATACACTGGATAATCTTTTCTTGACTCAAGTTCTGCATGTCCTTGCCCAGATAACAATGGCTAAACTGGTAATTTGTGCCATAGATGTAATCACTATTGGCAATGATGAGGTACAAGGCCTTTTGTTCGGCCAGTTGTTTCATGATTTCCACATATTGATTGTTCTCTTCTTTGATATCATGGGCTTTCTTGTTTTCGTTGTCTCTTTTGTCTTCTTTGTCTACTTTATCCATTTGAATGAGTTCATTTGAAAAAACACCAATCCCCATGAGCAACAGAATTTTATAGAGCGCATGGACCGTATACAGTTGCATCACATCTTTCACTTCGGTGTCCCCTATATGTGATGTAAACACGTCGCTTTCATCGTATTCCGCACCTTCATCGCCACGAGTCCACTTCTTAAAATGATCCCGAGTGTTTGGTTTATACACATTATCAATCCTCAGATCCTGTAACTTGTGTTGCAATCCTTCTATATCCCGATGAAGATCCATAATGTCCGGAGGAAATCGCATGTTTTCCATGACCTTTTCATTGTCTTTGAACTTTTCTATTTTGTCTTCATAATCCTTCCTCTTGCGCATCAATTGTTCCGATATCTTGGCATTATAGTCTATCTTTTCTTGAATCTTCTCCACAATATGAGGATCCATTTTCGCAATATGAAGGAGAAACTTGCAAATGTTTTCCGTTTGATCGCTAATGTACAACGTGGGTCCATTGGTCAAACCACGGGCTTGGTTTGTAGTCAAGTTCGTCCCAATCATATCATGGGGCGTTGTTTTCAAGGGATGGGTTTCCAAGTAGCCTTTCCTAAAGTCGCACCACAACTCCGACGAAATCTGTTTCAAACAATAGACGTATTTGTCTTTGATGTGTTCTATGGTATACTGTTCTATAGAAGGGAAATGAGTGCCTAGAAACAGGGGATCAATCTTCTTGTCATAATACATCAAAAACGTGGCACATTCTCCCGCATTATAAAACTTGTAATACTTTTTGTCTTGGTACTCTAAAAACGCACACATTTCTCCGTGATCTTCAAAGTACATATGGGGCATCAAGACATTACCAAACTCATCATAAATCATAAGATTCGTCACTTGATCATGGGTCTCAATGTATTCAAAATAGGATCCAGGGAACTTCGTTTCAAAAGAGGTCACAATGCCTTGTATTTTGTCTTGTTTCGGTAACGTCGCACACGAAAAGACCACGTTTGGTATCTGATTCAGTGCCCAGTTTTTCTTGATTTGGTCATGCAAGGGATGCGATTCCACGTCCAGTCCAATGGTCGGTTCATCCCAAAACAAGAGGATCTTCTCTAGCGGGTGAAAGGCTTTCATGTACCTCATGGCGTTTTCAAAGGATAACATGTCGCAAATCATCAGTTCCACTTTCTTGCCATCGCTGTGGTCCGGCACCTCCCGCCACCCTTTCTTGATATAAGAATTGACCGCATTGTAATTCAAGCGAATTTGATCCACATCACGACATCCAAACGCAAACCCCAATTTCTTCTGTAAGTGAAACGCACTTTTGGCCAGACTCAGTCCAATGTGCTTGGACGCACACACAAACAGCACCTTGTAATCCTGGGTCAGCGCAAGAGGCGACAAGGTCTTCCCCGACGACGTGGGGGCACAATAAAACACCAACTTCGGTTGACTTTCTTTTTCTTTAAATATACGAAAAATATCCTTTTGATGGGAATATAAAGAGTCACATCGGTAATTGAAAATCGGATTGTGTTCCAAGTAAGTGGGGACCTGACTGAGGAGTCGTTGTACGTGCAAATCTCCCCCTCGATCATTCCACAATGTGTCTATCTTCCCCCGAAAGACTTCGTTGATGACTTCTTGATACATGGAACGCAAAATATAAATGTTATATAGCGCATGAATGTACTTTTTTTGGGTCACATAATCATCTTTGTGTTTTGCCATGACCTTTGCCATGTGTTTCAATTCATTCAAGAAGACAAATTCAATGACATCGCTTTCGCAGTTCTTCTTTTCAAACAATTTGAGAGAATTCTTCATTTTGATTTGATCCCCCTTTGAAATGGGTTTCGCTTTCTCCTTGGATTTGGGTTTGGATGTAGATTTCTTTGGAAACAGAGTCACCTTCTTTTCTAGTTTTTCTAGGCGTTCTTTCAAAATAGAGTCAAAGATATATGCGTCGTATTCACGTTGGATATTCAAAAAGTCCCGAAGCGTGGCAAAGGGATTGTATGTGACATTCTCATTAGCATATCCTTGTTGTATCATTTCTAATATGCTCTTCTCTTTGTCGCTTTCTATAGGCTTCTCAATTTTGTCCCATTCGTCTTTGGTCAGTTTGGTTTGTTGTAAGAAGTTCATTTGGTTTCTTACCACAAAAGGTGTATATATAATACGATGATACTCTTTATATTGAATTTGTTGATATATCTTTCATCTTTCATTTCGCACAGTTACTTGTATTTCAACAAATCCGTTTCCTGGGAAGTGGTTGGAAACAACTCTGCTCCATATATTTCCTGTAAACATAGCCACTCAAAAAGCCCCCCGTAGTAGACCTTGACATTTTTCAATCCCAAATTGGCCAATTGATTCACCTTTTTGATCAATCGTTCGTCGTGATAATTCTGTCCATACACTATCACCATTTTGTCTCTGTTTTTGTGTCTCAACAATTGATTGATTTCCTTTTCTTCTTGATGTACCGAAAGAGTAGTTTGGATCAAACAGCTTTGATTGTCTCGGGTCAACGTATTGATCAACGCCACATTTTTAGAGGAGTGCAACACAATATCTTGAAGTTCTTCAAAAACCATCACAGACGTTGACTCCATGTGCTGGCCCATTAGGCTCATTTGGTTTCCCATTATACCTAAAAAGTGGATTATGTTTAATTCAATTAAAACGCACAATAATTTCCACGTTTTCTTGGCGAAAGGTCTTCACGGCGTTCATAGAAAGTTCTTCGCGTTTTTTGCGTTGTTTGTCTTCGGTAGATGGTGACGCCGGCGACGTTTTCATGGCTTTCCGTGTCTTCGATAGACTGTTGTTTTCATTCATATCTAGTTCTATTTCTTCATAATGTTCATCAATGTAATCAATGATTTTATTTTCAAGCGCCCACTTAAAAAAGTTCATTTGACCAATGGTTGTTTCAAAGCAATATTCGCTGTTTCGTTCAATGGGGATTTGGATCCGCTCCCACCGACAAAAGGGATCAAACCGCTTCTTGCTGTATGCCTTGAGTTTGAGTTTATAGTCTTCATAGACTTTGAATCGCGGGTTGTTGGGCGTTGCAAACATGGTAAAGTTCTTCTTGGAATAATTCGTGGAAAACCAGTCCACAATCCTCAAACTTATGGTGGATGTACCATTGATGATCGACAGCATCTTTTGTAAATAATCGTTCTTATAATAAAAGTTTAATAGCTTGTCCAACAATATGTCGTTTTGACTACAAATAGATAGACTACTCATTTTAAACATTTTGAAAAAAAAGGTTTAAGTATTTTAAACGCTTAATTAATAAATGATTGTTTTGTTACGTGAGTTGTTAGAAGAAAACAACGATAATATGCCTTTCATAGAGTCCATGAAAGATCAAATGGTGGCCTTGTACCAACAATTGTCTTCTTGTCCGGACATTCCTCTGAATCTCTTTTTACACATTGTCCGCAAGGAGCTCGTATTTGTGGATGTCAATGAACAAAACGAAATACGCGGAGCGTTTACTCTCCTCTTGGAGCAGAAAGTCCTTCGAAAAGGAGGCATGGTGGCGCACATTGAAGATGTAGTGGTTTCCGAAAAATATCGCAATCAACACATTGGCAAAAAACTCATAGAACACGCAATTATGGTTTCCCGCGAATACAAGTGTTACAAGGTGATCTTAAACTGCAATGATAGCGTCCAAGGATTTTATGAAAAATGTGGATTCAAAAGCAAAAACAAGGAAATGAGCCTCTATTTTTAATCGTTTCTATGCTTCACGATTGTCATCTGTTTTCCAAACTTGAAATACTCGTGGTTTTCGTTACGTCGTTGTAGGTTGCATTGCAAGCAAGAGATGCATGTATTTTCCGCATAGTGTCCCAAGTTGTTGTCAAATCGTTCCAAGGACCATTGATTTGTCTCGTTCTTATTTTTATAAAGAAGACAAATATCCCTCTTGCAGTAATAACATTTGAGACGCGACTCGCATAGCTTTTGAATCAGCTCGTCATATTGAATATGCTGGTCTTCGTCGTACCGATTCTTCTTTTTGTCTTGGCTTTTATATGAAGAGTGTTTCTTTTTGATTTCTCGTTCCAACATTTCCTTCCCAAAGAAAGGTGTATTTATTTGAATGTTTTCTATAAACTCCAAGTGATTTCCAATCTCATACAACGATTCCATGGATGGATCATACCCTTTTTTCAAATGGGGGTCATCAAAGACAATCTTTTTCATTTATATTGAAATAGTAAAAATATTGTTTAAACACTTAAAGCCATACATATATAATATGAGCGACAAATCTCAAAAACAAAAGGAGTGCAAAGAGTACAATACGTTGAAATATAAGACCATGATTATGACAGGACAGAATTTGGATACGAAAATAGACAATGAAACCAGTATGGATGACCTAAATACGTATTTGATGAAAGAAATGAATGAAAACAAGAAGCAGTCGTGGAACAAACTGACTAAAACGGAAAAAATAAAGAAACTCACCCATTACATCCAACATTCTTTGATGACAAAACACGAGTTGACTAGCGAAGAAAAACAACGCGCACATCTCTATATTCTCACGCTTTTGGATCGCAAAAGACTATCTAAAAATTCGGAAATAGATTACGATGAATCCAGTGGGTGTATTCAAAGTATTCCCATTCTTTCGTTCAATGAAACCAGTCGCAACTTCACCTTGAATAAGGAATTCAAAAGTTCTAGTAAGAAAAAACCGCCTTCCCAAAAGAGCAAAACGGTGAAAAAAGTCAAGGAAGAAGAAAATAAATAAAATTGAAAATAGGTTAAACCTTACTCTCTATATATACAAATGGCATCAGAAACCGAAACAGAGGTCACCCCCATACGCGATGACGACAAAGAGGATGTCAAGGAATCCTTTAAAACCATATTGATGGAATTACAAAGTGACGTGAAAGCGTTTGACGTACATCAATATGATTTTGAACATTATTTGAAGCAAGAAGTCTATCAACACTTCCAAGATTTCATGAACCACGATACCTTTTCCGATATATACGACAATGAGATTGAAACCTTGTATCGTGAAATGAACTGGGTCAAGCGGTGTTACAAGAATATCAACGACGATTTTGATCACAATCAAGACAACACACTTCAAGTGAATTATTTGAAAAATATACCGCAACCAGCACAAAAGACACCAGAATGGTATGCCTTTCGCAAGATGCACTTAACAGGTAGTAATTTGTGGAAAGTATTTCACACCGCCGGAAGCCGACGTCAATTGATCTACGAAAAGCTGGCCCCCAGCGAAGACAGTCCGTATAAACCATCCTTAAATGATTGTACTCCTCTCAATTGGGGACATAAATATGAACCCCTTACCAATACGTTTTACGAATATTACAACGACGTGGTGGTGGAAGAATTCGGGTGTATTCCTCACAAGACCATCCCCTTTCTTGCGGCATCTCCGGAT
>MDTC01119799.1_pt1 | contig 12868 bp, 22 predicted proteins | sample 811181 | NCBI WGS metagenome assembly MDTC01 (sample SAMN05326644, study PRJNA326480) | marine metagenome | isolation source: seawater | place: Pacific Ocean: North | collected 2011 | reverse complement strand
TCCTATAATTAAGATTAAACGCTCAGCTGTTGCTGGTAAAAAACCAACAACAGGAAATATTAATTTAGGCGAATTAGCTCTTAACACCACTGATGGTGAACTCTATACTCGCAGAGAAAGATCAGGTATTGCCACAGATATTATTAGTCTTGGTGCTGGATCTACAGTTTCCAACGTACTATATGTGACAGAAGATGGAAATGATGATAATACAGGTAAAAAACTAGGTGATGCAAAGGCAACAATCAAATCAGCAGTTGCTAGTGCATCAGCAGGAACAGTAATTAAAATATCTGCAGGTACATATACAGAAGACAATCCAATTGTTTTACCTGCTCAAGTTAGTATTGTTGGAGATAATCTAAGAGAAGTATCAGTTACTCCATCAAATGCTGATGATCTTTTCCATGTAACTAATGGAAACTACATCACAGAACTCTCTTTTGTAGGTTCTGCAAATACTGGTGCAATGATTGCATTTAATCCAGCAGGCGCAGGAAATATAACACAGTCACCATACGTTCAGAACTGCACCAACTTCATTCAAAATAGCACTGGAATGAGGATCAATGGTGCTCATGCAACAGGAAACCTCAAGAGTATGGTGGTTGATAGTTACACACAATACAATCAAGGTGGTATTGGTATATCAATTACAAATGAGGGCTATGCTCAGTTAGTTTCAGTATTCACGATTTGCAATGATGTTGCAATCTATTGTGGATCTGGTGGTCAATGTGATCTAACTAACTCAAACTCATCATTTGGTAACTATGGATTAGTTGCTGAAGGTGTTGGATCTGAGCAATATGTTGGTATTATCACTACAGCAGCATCAGCAAATAGTTCTACATTTACGATCGCAGGTGTAGGAACAAATAGACCATATAATGGTCAGACAATGTACTTTGATGATCTGTATTACGAAGTTAATAAGATAACAATTAATGATGGTGGATCTGGATATACCTCAGCCCCAACATTAGTCATTGCAGATCCATCAACTGATTGGGGTATTGCTGCTCAGGCAGTAGCAACACTTACTAATGGTGTTGTTACTTCTGTTGATATTGTTTCAAACGGTAGAGGATATACTTCTACTCCTGGAATCACTACCAGTGGTGGAGGTGGTAGTGGATTATCACTATCTATTGAAACCATAGCAAAATATTATTCTATTGAAAGTGCAACAACTCCTACAAATGGCATTTCAACTGTTACAATAACAGAAAATCTACCATATGCAGTTGGTGTTGGAACTACAGCACCAGTATTCAAGCAAAGTCGTATTTTGGCATCAGGGCATTCATTTGAATATATTGGTTCTGGTGTCACAATCGCAAATGCTCTACCTTCTACTGGTGGAGTTGCTATCCAGGCAAATGAAATTGATATGAGAAATGGTGGCCTGGTTGTTTATACCAGCACAGATCAAGCAGGTAACTTCAGAATTGGTGATGGGGTTGCTATTAACCAAAGCACCGGTGATATTTCTGGTAATGCATATACCAAGAGTTTGTATGCAAACGTAACGCCACTCATCTTAGCATTAGGAGGAAACTAATAAAATGGCACTCGCACTTAACAACTACAAAACAATCACAAAGGTTGCATCAACATCACCAGTGGGTATCTACACTGCACCTACTGGATATAGTGGCATTGTATTACTTGCTCAAGTGGCAAATGTAGGATCAGACACATATACAGTCACAGTATCTCATGAGAGATCATCAACAGGAACAGCAGTTACAACAGAAATTGTAAAAGACTTTCCTGTTGCAGCAAATGACACTGCAAGTATTGTAAATGGTAAATTGGTGTTAGAACCAAGTGATGTAATTGTTTTATCGGCAAATAATGCAAGCAATGTGAAGTGCATTGTTAGCGTATTGGAGACTCTGAACTGATATGTCTAAGTTTCTAAGCGGCCGAGAACGAGAACTCAAAGTTGGTATTGTATCTTATAGTGAGAATAAGACAGTATTAGAGGTCGTTGGTAACTCTAATTTTACTGGAATTGTTACTGCAACATCTTTTTATGGTGATGGTAGCAATTTAACTAATATTCCTGCTGGTGGCATTTCAATTTCAACTACTGCACCAGGATCACCATCTTCAGGATCTTTATGGTACAATTCTGAAGAAGGTAGAACTTTTGTTTATTATAATGATGGAAGTAGTGCTCAATGGGTAGATGCATCTCCATCAAATGCTTCAGGTGGAAGTAGTAGTGGATCATCAACAGTTTCTATTGGTCAAACTGCTCCAGGAGATCCATCCTCAGGAGATCTTTGGTACAGTACAGACTTTGGTAGAATATTCGTTTACTATGATGAACCAACATTAGGTATTGGATCTACTTCTGTATGGGTTGATGCTGCACCATATAGTTCTCCAGAAGAGGAAGAGGAGGTAAATCTAGGCCCAGGAAAAGCAGAAAAAACAGCAACTGCAACTCAAGGACAACAAACATTCACTATTTCTGGAGGATATACTGCAGGCAATATAGATGTGTATCTAAATGGTATTAGATTAAATCCAAGTGAATTTATTGCAAGTAATGGATCTACAGTCGTTCTTGCAACTGCAGCAAATGAAGGAGACGTATTTGATCTTGTCGAATATACAATGGGTATTGGTAATACAGGCCCTGCTGGTCCTGCTGCTGCACTATCAATAGGAACAAGGTCTGGAGTTATTACACAAAATATCTCTGGAATTGCCTTTACAGTATCACTAAGATCTGGAATTGGCACTGTCAATATCTAAATACAAATAAAAGATACTGAAATGGGAAAAACAAGACAATCTGCAAATTTAGTATCAAAGGGAAATATTTTCTCTGATGTTGCACATAGTCGTGTTGGAATTCAATCATCAAGTCCAACATCAGCATTAGATGTTAACGGAGAAATTAAAGAAAAGGGAAGTGGTGTCACTACCAAATCATTTTTTCATAGTTCTTTTAACTAGTTAAATATAAATACAACAGATTAGAGTATTTTTTACATGGCGTCCGGCATCTTAGGGCAAGTAGGAATTTCTACAGCATCAACAAATCACACTGTTTATACTGTACCGGCATCCACTCTTGCTGTCACAAACATCAATATTTTAAATAGATCTGCGTCAGCTGCAACTGTAAGACTGGCTATTTCTGCAAGTGATACTCCAGTAAATGCAGAGTATATTGAATATGAAGCGTCACTGAGTGCTCAAGGTGTTTTAGAAAGGACAGGTGTTGTAATCAATTCCTCAAAGAATGTAGTTGCATATGCATCAACCACTGATGTTTCTGTGGCAGTTTATGGTATCGAAGAATCCGCATAAGAGGTAAAATACTATGGGAAGATTTTTAGGAACTGCAGCTGGCAGAACAAAAGGATCCTCTGGAGGAGGCGGCGGTGGCGGTGGAAGCGGCGGTGGTGTATTTTCTAACGTAAAAGTTTTCTCTACTCCAGGATCAACAACATTTGATGTACCATCAACTTCAACTAATGTAAAAGCAATTGTAATTGGTGCAGGATCTTGTTATAGAACAGGAACATACTGCCATGTATCTACTAATTGTTGTTCTGGGGTTGCATTCCCTATATCAACATACTCAATGTGCTTTACTGGTCACTTAACTGGTGCTGGTGGGGGATATGCAGAAAAGACATTCGCCTCAGATGAAGATGTACCAGGAAAAACATTAACAATTAATGTTGGATCTGTTGGTGGATTAAGTGCCAGTAGTGTTGCTGGTGATGGATTCACTACTATATCTGCAGCAAATGCAACAGAAGCTGCACATACTTGGGCGTGTACTAGTAATTCGACAGCAAGAGATGCATCAAATGATAATCCAGTTGCCTTTGGTTTTTCCCTTCCTGTTTGTGGTTATGCAAATAATATCTCTGGATATTACAATAAGGGTGGAACTGCAACCGGAGGAGACGTTAATAGAACAGGTGGAGATGGTCTTTTAATTCCAGAATTTTTATATGATTCTTGTGTTGATGGTATTAGAAGTTCTGGAGGTGGTGGAGTCGGTGGTAATCAAAGTGCCTGTTGGATTAACCCAACAGTAACTTGTGCATGTGCAAATAGAGGATATCACAGTACATTTGGTGGATCTCAGTTTGGTGGAACTTCATTGACAAGTTGTTATTGTTATTATCTTTGTAGTGGTATCACTAATCTTTGTGCATGTGTCCAAGCAGATTCTAACGTATCTGAATATGTTTTTAAAGGTAGAAATCAAAAGGATTCTACTCATGGATTTGTTGGATCAGCAACTATTGACAGTACTGCAGATGCCGCTGCAGATTTATTCCATAATGAAACTCCAATGGGAATTGGAGCTCAGGCAGGAACAAGTGCTGATGATGGAAAAGATGGAAGTGCAGAAAGAATAGTCACTGAAGTTGGTGTTAGTAAAACCACTGGAGGAGGTGGTGGTGCTGCTATGCGTATGTGCTATACCTATACCAATTATGGTTATGATTATTCCTTTGGTGGAAATGGCTGCTCATATATTTGTACTGATGTACTTCCTGGATGCTTCTCAAATTGTTCATCATTTACAGGAACATTAGGTAGTCAAACTTGGTGCTACTGCTGCATGGGATTTGCATATACCTATTATTTTGGAACAGCACAATCTGGAAATGCTCATTGCTTCTGTATGCCATATGGATTAGCTCATGAGTCTGGAAATACAGTAAATTACAAGAGATCACACAACTTAGGATTTGTTCAAGATAAAACTGCAAATTATTCAGAAGAGTATATTATTCCAACATCCACACTAGTTGATGAAAATGATGCAAATATTTCTGATATTGCTTATGGTAATGGTGCAGGTATTACAACCAGTGCTGGTTATGGTGGTGGAGGAAATAGAAAATATCCTGCTGCAGGAAGTGGCGTAGTCGTACTATTATACTGAGGTAAGTAAATGAGTTACATAAGAACAAAACAGAATATCTATGGAATTGATATTGTAATTGATATCTCAACAAATGAAAACTTTGTAAGAACTAGTGGACTAGAGTGGACTGAAATATCATCTGGATCACCTGCAATTGGCGATTATTACTATAATAATCAATTCATCAATATTGATTCAGATAATTATTCTATCATTCGTGATTTGATTCATACTCAAGAAGAACCAAATAGAGTAGCAAGAGAAGAAGAAGAGGCAAGAAGATTAGCAGAATTGCAAGCAGAAATTGATGCAAATGCACCTGCAGCACCAACTCCTGTTGAAGCACCTGATCAAACTATCAATCCAGCAGATCTTCCAAGACCAGTAGCTTCTGCATCTTTATATGCAGATATTGAATCAACTCAAGAATTATATGATAATTGGACTCAAGTAAATGCTAACCTAAAAACTCTGATCAATGCTCTGGAAACTGGAAGTCCAACAGTTGATAATACTGCTAAGACTGCAACATTTAGCACTCCTGTAGAATTTTCTGATGGAGTTGCTCAGAGTATATTTAAATATCATGTAGATGAAGATTTTAGTGATTATCTACAATATCTCAAAGATACTGATGGACATCAAAATGATATGATAGTACGCATGAGAACTGATTTAGGAATCTCAACTACATAGTACAGTATTATGGTTTTGTGAATGAAGAAGGTTTTTGTCATTAATGGTGGTGCAGGGAGAGTAATATGTGCATTGCCAGCATTGCAGAAATACTATAAGAATCATGGTCCAGATTTTTATATCTTATCAGAATCTGGAATAGAATTTTTCGTCGGTCATCCAGAACTTCAAGATTTAGCCTTTGAGTTAAATCATAAGGGTTTGTTTGAGGATATTATCAAACCCAATGATCTGGTAACGATAGAACCATATCGCGAACATGGTTATTACAATCAAAAGAAATCTTTGTCACAATCTTTTGATAAGTTAATAAACAATACAGATGATCATTCTGATTTGGAGAAACCAAAGATTGTTCTCTCTAAAATGGAGGAGATCAATGCACTTGATGCAGTTTCTAATGTAAGAGATTATCATAAAAAGAAAAAGACTATTGTCATTCAACCATTTGGTAGAAGTTGTAGTCTTCACAAAACTGGACATACAATTGATCCATCAAGTCGATCACTATCTACTGATGATTACTTCTATATTTCTGAAAAGATTAGAAGAAAGTATAATCTAATCACATTCAGTGAAATTAAATTTGATAATGATGAGAATATGTATGTGGAGACTAATATTAGACAATGGTCTGCAATTATAGAGGCTGCAGATTATTTTGTTGGTATTGATTCTGTGGGACAGCATATGGCATATGCTTTTAATAAACCAGGAAGTATTATACTTGGATCGACATTTGCAGAGAACATATCATATCCAAAACACTTTAATATCTTAGAGAAGAAAGGAATTAAAAAGAAATATTCTCCAATTAGAATTGATGGTTTGGATGGAGAATTGATAAACAGATATAATGACACTTGTATGGATTTCACCAGAAAAGAATTAGATGACATCACAAATAAGATCCTAGTTGATGCTAAGAAAAAAATTGGAGAATAATCATGTCAGTTATTGTTTCTATTGCTCGTGGTCATAATGGCAGTACCACACTTTTAGTTGATGGTGAGGTAGTTTTTTATCTTGAAGAGGAGAGATTATCTAGAGATAAATGGGATGGAGATCCTCTTTTGGGACTTCAGAAAGTATTTGATTATGTTGATTATATCGATGATTTAATAATATGCCATACTCATAGAGATGGACCAATTTTTGAATGGACCCGTGAAAGTATTTACGAAGGTTGGGTTAGAAAATTAGCAAAGAAAAAGTTTCAGTTTAAAACACATTATATTGATGAAATTCATCATGAAATGCACGCCGCATGTGGATATTACAATTCTGGATTTGAAACTGCTGTTTGTGTAATTGCTGATGGAGCAGGTAGTTTTCTAAAGATTGGGGACATCCAAGAACCTTGCTATGAATTTGAATCAATTATTAGAGTACATAACCCAACTCATTTTGACACTGTATATAAACACATTGGAACGAAAGTACCCATAGGATATACTGAGATAGAACCAGATATACATCTAACAGAATATCCTGGACTCACAAAAATGTATGAAGCAGTCACACAGCACTGTGGGTTTAAAGCTATTGAAGCAGGAAAACTTATGGGTCTTGCTCCATACGGAAAACCAAATGATGATCTACCTGATTTCTTTGTTGATGGTTGGGGGAATAGAAACTTGATTATTCCAACGTATCCAAATGCAGCAACAATCAATATTTCTAGATATAAAATTATTCATGATGATTGTAAGTTGCAGACTCAGGGTGAATACACTGACATTCAAAAAGATCTTGCATACAAAGTTCAGGAAGAAACATCAGATCGTATGGTTGAATTGATTCGTAAGGCTCATGAAATGACAGGAGAGACAAATATTGTCATCTGTGGTGGATATGGTTTGAATTGCGTAGCAAATTATAAGTATGTAAAAGAATTCCCAGACCTCAACATATACTGCGAACCAATCTCTCATGATGGTGGAACATCTATTGGTGCAGCAAAGTATCACTATGCTCATACAACTGAGAGAATTCCAGAACCACAATCTGTAGTTTATTATGGTCCACAATATGATCCAGATAATTATCTAAGAGATCTGAATGATGTTGATGTGGTTGATACTTCCTATGAAGATGTTGCCAAACTCATCAGAGATGGAAACATCGTAACTATCTTCCAAGGTAGATCTGAAGGAGGACCAAGAGCATTAGGCAACAGATCTATTCTATTTGATCCTACAATCAAAGATGGAAAGGATATTGTAAACCAGGTCAAACATCGTGAATGGTTCAGACCATTTGCATGTTCTATTTTAAAAGAAAAAGTTCATGACTGGTTTGATCTTGCAGGTATGGATGAATCTCCCAACATGATGTATGCAGTTGAAGCAAGAGAAGGTGTTGCAGATATTATCCCATCAGTCATTCATGTAGACAATACATGTAGGATTCAGACTGTCACAAAAGAACAGAATGAACACTACTATAACTTAATCTCAGAGTTTGAAAAACTCAGCGAAGTTCCTATTTTATTCAATACGAGTTTTAATCTAGGTGGAGATCCTCTGGTAGAAACTATTGACGATGCAGTTACTACACTTCGCAAAAGTGACATAGAATATATGTATCTACCAGAGATTCAGAAACTAGCTAAGGTTCTTAATTAACTGATAGTATTTTCTCATTGGACATCTTGGAAATGTAATATTGATTCTTTCATATTCATCCTTTGATACTAATTCACAATCGAAGTTAATCTTCTCCTCAGTCATGGGAAATAGTGTCATCAATGGAGTGCCATATGGGATAATCAATTCATATGGTTCTTCTTTTACATCAACAATCAGATGAATGTTTGTTGCTTTCTGATATTTAAAGTCAATGATACCTGGAGCAATGTTGACATTATTTTCCCTTAAATGATTTGTAGAATAATGAGATTCAACGAACACAAACTTTGTTGGTTTGTTGCATTGCATGATCCAAGGATTGTTTAACTTGAATGATGTTTTATTTCTTTGATAAATGTGTTCATACTGAGCCTTTGGATGCTGAGCAAACAATGGTGCTGGGTTGTTGCCCTTAAAAGATCCAGGAAGTTCCTCTACATATCCATTTGGGTGAACTCTTGCATGTAAATGTGCCCACATGCGAAACTTAATTCCACCACCAATAAAGTTCTTAATGCCAGGACAATTCTTGGCAGTTGCCATCTCAAAGTAACTGTTTGATGGTTGATCAAACTCATCATAACTTGGTGGCAATAATCTCATCCAATCAGTCTGATCAGTCTTATTGAATGTTGGTTTATCATTTGTAAATATATCATTCTCCCAAGTATATGCAGTCAACTTGAGTGGTTTCTTAAACATCATTCATCCTCAATAACATTTTTCTTGATCTCAGTCAGGATTTTATTTCTCAGTTTACTCTGAACAAATATCTTATACAAGTAATTTAGTGCCTTGAATGACTTGAAGTATTTGAGTTTCATACAACTCATTGAATGATCAATGATTTCCTGAGTCAGGTAGAACTTCTTGAATTGAATCTTCTCATCAGTCAGGAAGTTTGCATAGATTAGTGGCTCACCTTCATCAGACTTAAATGTATTCTCACCAGGAAATAACTGACATGCAGTTTCAACTGGTCGAAACCATTTAGAGATGTCAAAAGATCCAGGGACATAAAATGATGTCTTACTTGCCTCTGTCCCATGCATATATGGATGCATTGTTTGTATGTGTAGGGGTTTATCAGCAAAGAATATCCAACTGACGCCATAGTTAATCGTCAGTGCATCTTGCATTGAAGGAGCTTTGACTTGTGATGTCATTGCAAGATCATAAATTGCTTTTGGTGGTGCATTAGAAATACATTTACCATTCTCATATCGAAGATCAACAGAGTAAGGATTCCTAAGACAATACATATTCTTCATTGCACCTTTAAATGCATAGCAATTAAAGAAGTTATCTCTAGCATTTGATTGATCTTTATGCACTAGAAGATCAGCATAAACATTATCTAATCCATAGTGTGTTAGATAGTTTTCATCATATGTCTTCTTATCTGCATACCAAGGAGACCAATATACAGTGATCATTATTATATGGTATAGATGATTTGAATACTAACAAAATACAATCAAGATGTCAATGGACAGTTTGATTACTGCACACTCTTGACAAAAAATGGATCATGATACCTTAAACTATGTGGATAACCACAGAGGAGGAATGACCACCACTGAAAAACTAATCTTTATTGCATCATTTATGTGGATGATGCAGTGGGGAACACGAGTCACAACAGTTACTCTCAATGCTCTATCTTGAAACTTGTGGATACAACTACAGCCGTAAACGATGTGATGACATTGTTCACTGGTTTGTAGATAAGTATCTGCCACGCCATAAACTTGACATTACAGTTAATCATCGTGGACTTCTTCGCGAAGGTGTCTTTGGATGGTGTACTGTGATGGATTCTGATTCTCGCCCAAGAGAGTTTGAGATTGAGATGCACAATCGTCTCAGTGTTGATAAGTACAGTACCATCCTCTTACATGAACTGTGGCACGTTTATCAGCATGTCAAGGGTGATCTTAAAGATAGGGGAGAGAAACGCTATTGGAGGGGCATAGACCACTCTCATACAGACTATTCCGACCAACCATGGGAGATTGAAGCCCAAGAGATGGAGGTAAAACTCTATCACTCATATCTTGGACTTGGACCTGGATCTTTTGGATCAGGAACTGCTTTCCCTAATCGCTTGACAGCATCCTAAAAACCCTGTAGAATACCTTTGTCGAGGTTAATTAAAGTATGAAGACCGAATTCATTTGTGTAAAACCGAAGAGCTCAAAAGCAAAAAATCGTTTTGCTAACTTGATGCATAACCTCCACTCTTGTCGTGTTGAACAACGTAAAGATGGTCAGGTATTTCTGTCATCTATCACTGGCAAGTACAGTTTTTGGATGAGTGAATCAGCTGATGATAATTGGGAAGCAATTGTGTGATAAATATCGAAGAGATTCAACAGGAGTGTTTTAATGAAGGATCAGTACACTATTGATGACAACGAATCTAAACAAGAAAAATGGAATCGTGGTCTTGACATCTTTATCGAGTCTGTAATCAAACCAGATCCTGCACTTCGTCAGTGTGCTCACAATCAAAGATGTTATCATGAACTGATGGATATTCGTTCAGATATGTTAAAATATCTCAAGTCCAAAAGATGGCACTAAAGAACTATAATGTCCCTGTACTGATGTTTTTGGGAGTTATCTTTTGTACTCTCTGTGTCATTGTTGCAGGATATTTTCATGGTCATATGCACATTGAAGCAGTTTACAAATCACTCACATAATTCATATGAATCTATCACTCCAAGAAGTCGATCACGTCCTTAAAGCATTAGAAACAATGTCAGAACATTATGTAGCTAGAGCAAGGGAACAAATTGATCCTGGTGTTGTAAATCATTCACGATTGATTCAAAAATTAAAAGACTATCGTCTTCGTCTGACATAATAAATGAAAAAAATGACAAATCCAATTGCACCAGTAAAGAACACTAGAAAAACATATAATAGGTATCTTGAGAAAGTAATCACTGAAGTTCAGGTTCAGTTTGATAAAGAAGATCCTGCATGGATTCCATATGATACTCTCATTGCCGCACAAAGAGTATATACAAATGATCACTGAAGCTGAAAGGTTATTCTCTGCCTTGACACAAATCAATAATATTGTTAGCCTTTTGGAGGATAATGAATATAAACCTTATATTTACAGGCATCTAAACCCTGTAAAATATGAACTAGAGCGACAAATTCGTAACTTGGGGAGAAATGAACCATAGCGTATATAAAACTGAACTATATCGTAATCCAAAGATTCAGGTGAAGCGATCTCCCATCCAAGGATGGGGAGTTTTTGCTAATGAAGATATTCCTCAGTATGAACTTATTGAAGAATGTCCTATTGCAATCGTCGATCCTGATGAAATATCACCAGATGCAGTTGAATTGCCACGTTATGTTGCAAATATAAAGGGGAAATTGTTTATTGGATTTGGTGTTGGTTCATTGTTTAATCATTCACGAGAACATTTCAATGTTGAGTGGTATGTTGATGGAGTTAATATGACTCAGAATTACTATACAACTCGCGATGTTAAAGCTGGTGATGAATTGTTTTCTTGTTACAACCCAAACCTTTCATTTGAGGAGAACTAATGGCAACACGAACATTTGTAGATAGTAAAGGAAATACATGGGAGTGGGAAGAAACTCCTGAAGTGATTGAAGCAGTTAAAAAACTTAACGAAAATAAGACAACAGAGGATACATAATCTATAATCGTATAGAATAATGTATGTTAACCTGGGTGCAAAAATTCTTTTCTCCAACAAAAAAGTTATCAGTTAGTGACAATCTATACAACCAAATTGAAACATTAACTGAACGTGTTGTTGAATTAGAAAAAGAAAATCGTGAACTGCATGATCTTGTTCTTGAAATAGAAACATCACTCAAATCTCAGATTGACAAGATTCATCCTGTGATATATAATATCTCTGACAGTAACAAAGGTACATGACTTATTCAATTACTATCAAGTCTTCTGAGGGCGAATCAACTATTCAATGTGAGGACGATCAATACATTCTTGATGCTGCTGAAGAACAAGGTGTAGATCTTCCATATTCCTGTCGTGCTGGTGCATGTTCATCATGTGCAGCAAAGATTGAGTCAGGTACAGTTGATCAGAGCGATCAATCATTCTTGGATGATGATCAAATTGAAGCAGGATTTGCATTGATCTGTGTTGCATATCCAACCAGTGACTGTGTAATTAAAGCAGAAGCTGAAGAGGAACTCTATTGATGTATGAAGAACTAAATTGTTTTGAGGAAGCACTCAAACATTTTGGTACTAGAGTTGAAGTCATCTGTGCTATGGAACTATCAAAAAGAATTAGTTCTGAAGATGCTTATCAGATGATTAAAGAAGAACTCAAAGAAGTCAAAAAATGTCGTAAACAGTTTAAGAAAGATGAGTGCTAACATTTCTGAAGCCACACCACAAGATTGGGAAGACTTTTGGTATTCCCCTGAGAAGTTTGGGACTTGGCATATCACAGATTTTGAAAATGTGTGGAAAGAAATGGATGAGGTTGAACCATTAACTCCTGTAACACAATCCCAAAGAAAAGATTAAATTGCTAACTAATTGTGAAATGACATGTTAGCATGTCACTACATTCAGGAGATTGCCCATG
>MDTC01066169.1_pt1 | contig 12869 bp, 8 predicted proteins | sample 811181 | NCBI WGS metagenome assembly MDTC01 (sample SAMN05326644, study PRJNA326480) | marine metagenome | isolation source: seawater | place: Pacific Ocean: North | collected 2011 | reverse complement strand
CAGAACCAGAACCAGAACCAGAACCAGAACCAGAACCAGAACCAGAACCTATGCCAGAACCAGAACCAGAACCAGAACCAGAACCAGAACCAGAACCAGAACCAGAACCAGAACCTGAACCTATTATATATAGTAATGCTGAATATACAATATTAGATGATTCAAACTTTAATGATATATCAAATATTTTAACTTTAAAAATAAAAAATATAGGAAATAGTAATGGGATTGGATATTATGGTTATGATTGGACTGCAATATTAGAAGTGACAACTGATATTTCTTTAGCTCAACCGATTGGAAGTTTAAATTCAGAAAATCCAATAAATGTAAATGGTATAATATATTATCCAGTTACAAGAGTTAGTGTAAATAGTTTACCTGAATTAATATCATCATTACCTGATAATTCATATAGTATTGGTAGAGGTGGCACTCAAGAATTTCCTAATAGCTATATAATAAATTATCCACCATTATATAGTAATGGATATGTGGAAATAAATTTAAATTTATTAAATAGTGATTTTCTTTCAAATAAAACATATGCGGCATTTGCCGATGATGGTACATATCAAGATATGAGTTCAGGAGATACGCCTGGCGAGGTAATAGAAACTCTTACACAACCAACAAATAATGTTTTTGTTTGGACAATGCCTGATTTTGAAAATGAGCCTCAACCAGAACCTGATACTACTACTACTATAGGTTCAATTCCAACTTATAAAAATTTTATTATACAACCAGGAAGTAGTACATATGTTTTTGACCAAGAAGATTTTGATGCTTTTCAAAAATGGGATGATGCTATAATATCATTACCGCAAATTAGTGATGTTCCTCCACCAAAAATTATTATGAATATTGATATAGATTCGATGGCGAACAATGTATTGGGTTATACACAAATTGATAGCTATGAGGTTTTTAATAATAAAGCATATACAAGGTCAGGTACTATTCGATTTAATCAAGATTTAATATATACATTAAAACAAGCAACAAGAATTGGAGGAAAATCTACTTTTTATTATGTTTTATTGCATGAAATGGGTCATGTTTTTGGTATAGGAGTATATTTTAACTTTAATAACTTACAACAGTCAGATAACAATACTTTATGGTATACAGGTCAAAATGCTATTAGAGAATATAAAATATATTTTAATGATATTAGTAATGATCTCACATATATTCCAATTGAAAATGATGGTGGTGGTGGAACTGCAAATGTTCATTTAGAAGAGGGATATGAAGCTAGTAATAGTGAAAATAATAGAGAGTATAATAATAAAGATCATCCAGGTTTAGATCATGAATTAATGACTGGATGGGCTGATAATATTAATTATCCTCTACCTCTTAGTAGGATAACATTAGCCCTTTTACAAGATCTAGATTTTATTGTAGATTTATCACAAGCGGATTTTTATGATCCTAATGATCATACAAGTTTAAGTTAAAAATAAATATTAAAATTATATAAATGTATATAATTTATATAATTAATGAATGAAAATGATATTGAATATTTAACAAAAGCAATTAATAATGAAAGTAACGAATCTTTACTTCATTTAACATTTGATAAAATAAGTAAAAAAAAGAATATAATATTACATGAATTAGAGTTACCAAAAAAAAAATTAAGTGAATTAGAATCAAAATTAGAAGATTACAGATATGTTGATGAAATACCAGAATTGCATATAGGTAATTATATTAGATGGATAAATTTAAGTAATCCAGAAAATTTAGTATTAACTAATGGAGCTATATTATCAGAAGTAAAAATAGAAGAAAATATAATATTAGTTTTAAAAAATGTTGTATCAAAGAAATTTTTTCAAATAAATATGGAAGAAAATCTACTATTTCAAAAATTATCTGATCAAGAAAAAGTTATTTTATATGCACTTGAACATTTATGATTTTTATATTTTTATATTAATTATAATCATATATATATATGAAACAAAAATTTTTTAGTTATAGTAATTCTAAATTTAGAAAATTAAATTTTTCAATTAAAAAACATGTTATAAATAATGAATTAAATGAAAATAATGAATTAAATGAAAATAATGAATTAAATGAAAATAATGAATTAAATGAAAATGATATTAACTATAATAAATCTTTAATAGGTAATTTTCAATATACATTAAAAAAAATAAATGAAAATCAAGATAATTCTAAAGAAAAAAATGAATTTGATAAAAATGAATATAATAAAAATGATATTAACTATAATAAATCTTTAATAGGAAATTTTCAATATACATTAAAAGATTTTAAAATAAATGAAAATAATGAATATAAAATAAATAATGAATTAATAGAAAAAGAAAATTATTATTTTGATAACAATAATGTAATTATATTAAGAAAATTTCAATATACATTTAAAAACTCTATTAGAGAGAACAATGTAATAACACGAGAAGATCTTATTAATCAAGAAGAAGAACCTATTAATCAAGAAGAATATATATTTCAAGTAAATACATTAAACAACCCTATATATGATTTAAGTAATTCTATTTATATTTCTAGTGTAACTTCAATATCGCATGATGATGTTCAATATATGTTAAATTTCTTAGCTAACAGTATTGATGATGCTTCTACTAATAATTTATTGTATATTCCTAATTTAGATACTTCTTATAATATTTATCAATATAGTAGTAATATAGCTTTTGATACAGATAAAAAAATAATATTAAATTCGCCTGTTGTAGATATATATCATATACAATATGTTACAAATTGGTTAAGTGGTAGAGATACATATTCATTTGATCCAAGTAATTCTTCTAATTTTAATGGTAATACATACTATATTAATACATATATTCCAGAAGTCCAATTAGTGAATGAAAATTTACCATTATTTAATGGTGGACCACCAACATTCGGTCTACATATTTAAAATCAATATCTATTATAAAACCAATATTAAATATATATATTAGTATTTAAAGAATTACGAAGAAAGCTTCACTACATTAAAAAATATATATTAAAATAATTATTAATTATACAAATAATTTATTACATAAATTATATTGTAATTTATATAATATGACAAAAATTAGAAATCCTGGATGGTATTTATTATCAACAATTAGTGGTGGCAATATAAATGATTTAAAAAATTCTTATGGTATTCTTAGTTATTTGGATGTATCAGTAGCTTATGTTCCTTTGTATGCTGATATATCTTCTGCATCAAATATATCATTAACTGATGATGAAACAACAGTTATAGCTCCCTCTGATTTATGTTTTAATTATACTTTAGGAAAAGTTATAGAAGGTGTTAGCTTTGAGAAACATTTTTTAGGTAAAATAGATAATTTTTCTGATAATTTTACTGATAACTTTGGTATATGGGTATATATTTATAATCCACCTACAAAACCAATATTAGATATTAGTTTAAATAATTCAAATAAACAATACGATAATACAAATAACAGTACAAGACCTATTAAGCAATTAATAATTAATGGAAATATCATAGATATAAGTAAATCTACAATAGATTTAAGTTTTCATCAACATAGCGATGTTTCAATGACATTTGAACGATGTTTTGACTTTAGTTTTGAAGATATTTTTTCTAATTTCAATGTTAGAAATAATGATTACATAAATTTTAATACATCAGATAATAGCAATACTTTACTTTTTTCAAGTAATTTTAGCGGTACGGATTTAGATAGAGTATTAGATACAAGTAATTTAATTGAAGAAGCGGATATTAGTTTTACAATTTTTAATAGTAATCCACTTTATAATAATCAAAAATTAGTTGTTAATTTTAATATAGATGTAAGTGATACAATTTTTCCATCGATAGATTTTTATAATCCAACACAATTACAAACCGCATATAATTTTACATCTACAAATATTTATACTGGTCAAAATAATAAGGTTGATGTGTCACTTAATCAAACAATCATATATCAGGATGTTTCTATCAACGCGACACCACTTGCTGATTTTTATGATCAAAATAAAATTACAGAAGTTGTATTTGATTCAAGTATAACTCCTTTAACATCTAGTATAATAAATCCAGTTACTTTATCTATGGAATCAATTCAATATGCGCCTTTTCCCGCAGCGCAGTACTGTCGTGCGGGTATTTATAATTTTAAATATGGATGTATTGATTCAGTTGGTAAAACTACAATTGTTGATTTGTCATTAGAAATAATAGATGATTTCAGGCCAACAATTACAATTAAGCCTAGTATTAATAATATTATAAATGCATATTCAACTGCACCAACTATAAATATTAATGATTATGATAATACAGATATACCATATCAATCTTCAGATATAAGTGGTGTAGGATTTACATTATCAGATGTATTTACTGGTACTTCTAATGATTTGAATATAGATAGTAGTAGAAATATTTACTTTAAATTTACTGAATTATCTGGAAATGATTGGTATTTCCCAGATGTAAGTAGTGTTATTGATTGGCCTGATGTTGATATAAGTACAAACCCTGTTTCTACAGATAATTCTGCACAATCATGGCCCTCTAATGATTTATCAAATAATTTTTTTTATACTGATCCAGATATAAGTTTTGCTTTGAGACAAACAAGTTTTAATAATAATAATCCAAATATACAAAGAACTTACCAAGTTAGTGATAATAATTATACATTAACAAATAATAGTAGACCTGATAACACAACAACATTAACAACAAACTACTTTATATGGGATGATACAATTCCAATAGTTGATGTTTCATTTAAACATACTATTTTTAAAATAGATACATCCAACAGTGTATATAATGCAAGTGATAATTTGAATAATGTTTATGGAGATTTAACATCTATATTACAAAGTAATGCAATTCAAACCAATCAAATTGTCATTAATTTATATGATGATATAGAGTTTAAATTTTCAATGAATAAAGAATGTAAGTGCAAAGTTGATCTTTCATCACACATAATAACACCATCATCACACATAATAGAACCAACTTCAAGTAATTATGAATCAACCCATACTATAAATTTAACTCATACAGATACATATTTAGTAGGAATACATCATTTAATTTTTACAATTTGGGATCGAAATAAAAATTTTTATAAATTCAAATATGATATATCAATTAATGATATTCCGGCATATACATTAAAAATTATACAAGATCTAAATCAAAGTGATTTAAATGCAAGACAAAAATTATTATTAAGAGTCGCTAATCCAGGGCAAGGAAATAACTTTCAAGCCTATTTTGCTCAACTGGAAATCCAAAGTAACCAATCATCTTGGGTTCCATCATTTAGCTCGGCCGCAAAAGTTTATAATAATAATGCGTATGGTTTAATCGGTTATCAAAAAGTGTTTGATGGATATTATGGACTCTTTCAATATACTATTCCCAGTTCTGGTGCAGTATCTACTCAAGCATTTACAACATCTTTAAATAATGGTATTTATTATGAAATATTATATTTTCCAGATAGCCCTATCTTAGAAATTACTAATATTAATAAGTTTCGTATAGATAGTCAAAGTAGAGGTGCAAGTGTTGCCCTTGGGGCAAATAACTTTACAGAAGTTAAAGACAGTGTAGGATTTTATAATGGCAATAGTAGTACTTTGTATTTTAATTCATCTAGTTAAAACTGTATATAATATGTATATTTAATATATATTTTATATATATATTATGTCTTTTGATTTAAGTAATGATTTATTTTTTCTTAATACAGTAGCAACTGATTTTAGTAGAGTACAAGTAGATACTAGTATTAGTGATCAAACATTAATATTAACAACATCTATAACATCATTTAATACTATAAATAATTGGGCACAAGGTAAGTCTGGGTATAATCCAAAAATTATACAAAATAGTACATTTCAATATTTAGATGTAAGTGAAGTATTATATTTAAATAATCAAGCAACTGATTTTAGTAGAGTACTAATAGATACCACTATTGATGATCAAACATTAATATTTACAACATTTATAGATTCATTTGAAAAATTAAATAATTGGGCTCAAGGAATACCAGGATATACAATACCAACAGTGCAAGAATATTTAGCATCTATAGAACCAGAACCTGAACCAGAACCAGAACCAGAACCAGAACCAGAACCAGAACCAGAAACAGAATCTGAATTAATTTACCAATGGACGCATTTGGGTGACCAGGTGGAAGGTAATCACGAGGACGAATATTTTGGTAATTCAGTTTCTATTAATGGGGATGGAACGCGGCTAGCAATAGGCACGCAAATAGGCACGCAAATAGCTGGTATTGCATATTGCAAAATTTATGACCAAATACCAGATGAAGGTGGTACCGCTTCGTGGTCGGAGCCATACACGATAGTAAGTGAAAACGTGGATGAATTATTTGGTTTAACTGTATGTCTTTCCAACGAAGGTAGTCGGGTGGCGATAGGTTGTCCGGGATATGAAAATAATAAAGGATGTTGCAGAATTTATCAATATGATGTTAATACTGGTGATTGGAATCAGATTTATTTTATAGAAAGTGGTATAATATCTTCAAATTATTCATCCTCAAATTTAAATTATTTTGGCAAGAGTATTTCATTTAATTATAATGCTAATATTATAGCAATATGTGGTAATTCTAGTGAAGTGAACGAAAAGAGTTATACTGATTACACAAGAGGACATTGTAAGATTTTTCTATTAACACATTTTCCATATAATAACAATATGAATTTACTAATAGAGCAACAACTGGGTAATACTATATACGGGGATGATGTAGAAGATTATTTTGGGTCAAGTGTTTCAATTACCAATATCACTAATGGTTACCGTGTAGCTATTACTAGTAAACCTTTGTTTAATACAATACCGATGTATTGTAAAGTTTATGATTTTAATCTTAATCTTTTGAATCTAGATGATTGGCAACTGATTGGTTCACAAATAGTAATTTCTACTATCGATACTGAGATCCAAACTACTATTACTAATAATTTTCCAACAACTGTATGTATAAATGGTGATGGCACCATTATAGCAATAAGTAATCCAACTGATAACGGTAATACAGGAATTTGCAAAATTTTTGAATTGTTCATAGATAATTGGTCATTAGTACATACAATTAATGGTACAGATGAAGATGAATTATTTGGAAATTCAATTTCTATGAATCAAAACGGGAACATTATAGCAATAGGTAGTCCTTATATAACTGATTATGGAAAATGCATAGTTTATGAATATGACCAAACTTGGTTTCAAGTTGGTGAAGATATAACTTTATCTGGAAGTGAATATGATATTCCTAATGAATTAGGAAATAGTGTATCAATAAATGATGATGGTGACGTTGTAGCGATAGGTATTCGAAATTATATTGTTAATTTTGGAAATAATTTAGAGTTATATAATGCAGGTGCTATTAGAGTTTATATACTAGAAGAAGTCGAAAACACTACGGTACCAGTGATTCCACCTACGGTACCAGTGATTCCACCTACGGCTCCTCCGGCTGCTCCTCCTGTTCTGCCTCAAGAAATACCACCATACACGTTCGGTGAAGTTTTGATAAACCAGGAATATGACCCCAACAATATAGACTCCAGTTATATTAGTGTAGATTTTGCTATACCTGATACATATGATATAGATGATTGGATAGGTATTTACACAGGTGACTTAAATACCCTTTATCAATTTTATTTTGTATCTTTTGTTTGTGGGGACCCTAGCACACCTGATGACATCACACCTTTACTCGGACAAGGTACGCTACATGGTATCGATGTTGGCAGGGTGGAGTTTGGTGTAAGTCATTTAAATAATCAAAATTTTTTAATATCGAATTTTTTTGGTGGTGGTTATTATTCAGTTCCAGATCCTATTCCATTACCCCGTGAAACATATTATATTGGTATATTTAACAGTGGGACAACTGAAGAGGTCTCACAAACGTTCTTTGAAATTAAATAAAATTTAATAATATTAATATTTGTTTTATTGTAATTAAATTTATAAATTTTAATAAAAAAAATATTTAAAGCTTATTCATATATAAAATATATATGAGTAAGTCAGAAGAAGTAGCAATAGGTATTGATTTAGGTACAACATATTCTTGTGTTGGAATATGGCAAAATGATAGAGTAGAAATTATTGCAAATGATCAAGGAAACAGAACAACACCTTCTTTTGTTGCTTTTACAGAGACAGAAAGGATGATTGGTGATGGCGCAAAAAATCAAGCAGCTACTAATCCAATAAATACAGTTTTCGACGCAAAACGTCTTATAGGTAGAAATTTTAGTGATCCAGCAACACAATCAGATATAAAACAATTTCCATTTAAAGTTTTTGACAAGGGCAGTAATAAACCAGCAATTGAAGTAGAATTTAAAGGTGAAAAAAAACAATTTCAACCAGAAGAAATATCATCAATGATATTAGTTAAAATGAAAGAAATAGCAGAGGCTTATTTGGGAAAAGATGTTAAGAAAGCAGTTATTACAGTTCCTGCATATTTCAATGATGCTCAGCGTGCGGCAACTAAAGATGCAGGAGCAATTGCAGGGCTTGAAGTATTACGTATCATAAATGAGCCAACCGCGGCTGCAATAGCATATGGTCTAGATAAAAAATCTTCTCAAGAACGAAATATTTTAATTTTTGATTTAGGAGGTGGGACATTTGATGTTTCTATTTTAACAATTGAAGATGGTATATTTGAAGTAAAAGCTACAGCAGGTGATACACATTTAGGTGGTGAAGATTTTGATAATAGATTACTAAGACATTTTACACAAGAATTTAAACGTAAACATAAAAAAGATATTACTGATAATCCCCGGGCAATGCGCAGATTAAGAACAGCATGTGAACGAGCTAAACGTACACTATCATCTTCAACGCAAACATCAATTGAAATTGATTCATTATTTGAAGGTGTAGATTTTTTCTCATCTATTACAAGAGCAAGATTTGAAGAATTATGTATGGATTTATTTAGAGGAACTATGGATCCAGTAGAAAAAGTATTAAAAGATTCTAAAATTTCAAAGAACAATGTTCACGAAGTAGTGTTAGTTGGTGGATCAACAAGAATTCCAAAGGTTCAGCAATTATTAAGTGATTTTTTTAATGGGAAAGAACTGTCAAAAGCAATTAATCCAGATGAGGCAGTTGCATATGGAGCGGCAGTACAGGCGGCTATTTTGTCTGGTAATACATCAAGCAAAACAGAAGATTTATTATTATTAGATGTAGCTGCATTATCACTTGGTTTAGAAACTTCTGGTGAAGTTATGACAGTTTTAATTCCAAGAAATAGTACAGTGCCAACTAAAAAGTCTCAAGTATTTTCTACATATTCAGATAATCAACCAGCAGTAACAATACAAGTATATGAAGGAGAACGTGCTCGTACAAAAGATAATAACAAATTAGGTGAATTTACTTTAAAAGATATTCCACCTATGCCACGCGGGGTTCCACAAATTGAAGTTTCTTTTGATATTGATGCGAATGGTATTCTAAATGTGACAGCCGTAGAAAAATCGACTGGTAAAAGTAGTAATGTAACTATTACAAATGATAGTTCTAGATTATCAAAAGAAGATATAGAAAAAATGACAGCAGATGCTGATAAATATGCTGATGAAGATAAAAAGTTTAAAGAAACAGTTGAAGCAAAAAATCAATTAGAAGGATATTGTTTTTCTATGAAAAGTATTTTTACAGATGATAATACAAAGGATAAATTTAGTGAAGAAGAAAAGACAAGTATTAATAGTTCAATAGATGATACACTTAAATGGTTAGAGGGTAATCAATTAGCAGATAAAGAAGAGATTAATTATAAGAAAACAGAATTAGAAAATCTTTGCAAACCATTGATGGAAAAGATTTCTGCAGGTATGCCAGGAGGTATGCCAGGAGGTATGCCAGAAGGTATGTCTGGAGGTATGCCAGGAGGTATGCCAGAAAAAAATATGGAATCCACTGGTCCAAATATTGAAGAAGTAGATTAAATAATTTTATAAAAATGTATATTTATTATAATAACTATGTCATTTTATTATAATAAATTTGTAACTTTTCTTCAAAAATATTCTATGGAAATAATAGGAATATTTACAATAACATTTTTTGTATTTATTATATTATATATATATTATATGTATAATAAAGTAACAAAAGTTGTTGTATTTGATTTAGATGAAACACTAGGTGAATTTGTTGAATTAGGAATATTTTGTGATGTTATAGAAAAATATAATAAAAAAAAATTAACATTTAAAGAATTTTATGAAATATTTGAAATTTTTCCAGAATTTCTTCGTCCTAATATTTTAAAAATACTTTCATATTTAAAAATAAAAAAACAACAAGGAGAATGTGATAAAGTAATAATTTATACAAATAATCAAGGACCCAAAGAATGGTCAGTAAATATAAAAAAATTTTTAGAAAAAAAAATAAATTATAATTTATTTAATCAAGTAATTGCGGCATATAAAATTAATGGAAAACAAATTGAATATAGTAGAACTACACATGATAAAACGATAGACGATTTAATAAGTTGTTGTAATTTACCAGCAAATGCAAAAATATGTTTTTTAGATGATTTATATCATGAAAAAATGGATCATGAAAATGTTTATTATATACATTTAGAACCATATAATTATTCAATACCATTTAATGATATGGCTGAAAGATATTATAATGCTAATTCAAACAAAATCGAAAACAAAGATTTATTTTACAGATATGTTATTAATAATATGAGTAAATATAATTATAATTTTGTGAATAAAACTAATAAAGATAAAAAAGAAGATATTCAAATAAGTAAAGAAATTTTTGAAGATATTCAAAATTTTTTTAAAATATATAAAAATAATAAGAGTAAAAAAATAAAAAATAAATATAAAAAAAATAGGACACTAAAATCATATGTATAAAATATTATTTAGTTTTAATTAATTTATTAATATATTCTTGCGATATATCCATGGTTAGTGTTGTAATTAATAACCACCATCCAGCATCATAAGCAATTCTAGTATTATAAATATTTATATTTTTTGATTTATTAAAAAAATATGGGTTAAATCGTATAATTAATATTATTGCAATATAGATACGTATAATTATACGTATAATATTAATATATTTTTTATTTATAAAATAAATTCCAAAATAAGACAATACTAGTAATAATAATGAAATATTTGTAGCATATCTATAAATACTTTCATGCAATTTCATATATATATATGTAAGTATAATATATTTACAGATATAATAAATAAATTAAAATATATATTTTAAAATGTAAACTATATAAGGTATTAGTAAGTTAATTAAAAATGCTTCAGTTACTATAAAACTAATAGCAATAATAAATCCAAGTAGTGTAACTAATATATAATGAATTAGTGATTTACTAATAAAATAATTATTTAAATACTTTCCAAAACTATTCATATAGTATATAATAAAATTACTAGGTATGAAATAAGTAATAGGTAATATAATAAATGCTCTAGACCAGCCATTATAAATATCCTTAGTTTTATATGTATAATATGCAATAGTATAAGTAACTCCTAATAAAGCAAATAAATTTATTAAATTAGTACTAATGTAACCAATAAATGATGAATCAGAAGGATTATATAAATGTTTCCAAATAAAAGTATTATATGGACCACCATGATAACCTATTATACTAGCTATTAAATCTAAATTGGCAAAATATACAGATAAAATATTAACTGCATTATAATTTTTTAATATGTATGGTAGTATTACTATAAATACTATAGTATATAAGGTAAAACCTAATGTAAATTTGTAATAATTGACATTTTTATTATTTAACTTAAAAATAGTTCTCTTATTTTCTAAATAAATATTATTATTACTATTCATATGTATATATATATATTTACATTAATTCTATAATGTTATCTATAGATTTATTGTTATCATTTGATTTATTATATATATCTAGAGTTCTAGCACTTGAATCACTTGCATTAATATATTTTGGCATCCAAAAATAGGGAATAACATAGCCAAGATTTGGATAAAAGTCTTCATAAATAGTTCTATAGTATAATTGTTCCAAACTTTGAGGTGGATTAAAATTATATTCAAGATTAATATCATACTTAATAAGAGTCTGATTTTTTACTTTTTCTTCGATAATTTGATACCAAGATCTCTGTAAACTGCTTACCCCATCACTAAACGCTTCTTTTTTTCTCCATAATATTTCGTCAGGAAGGTAATTTTTATCGAATGCTTTTCTAAATAAATATTTTTCTTGTAATTTGTTTGTATTGTATCGTAATTCTGATGATAATGATAAATAAAAATCAACAAATTGTCTATCTAAAAACGGAGTTCTAGGTTCTAATCCATTAGTTGAAATAGATCTATCAGACCTTAATACATCAAATATATGTATATTTGATAATAAACGTTTAGTTTCTACATCAAATTCTAAATGATTTGGAGCATTCTGCATATATAGATATCCTCCCATTAGTTCATCACTTCCGTCTCCATTAAAAATTACTTTTGCATTAGAATTTTCAGATATAAATTTAGCAATAAGATAATTACCAACGCTAGCTCTTACAGTTGTTGTATCATAACTCTCTATATTTTTAATCACGATTGGTATTTGATTAAAAAAATCATCTTCAGATACAATTACTTCGGTGTGATTCGTTCCTAGAAATGTAGCTACTTTTCTGGCAAAAGCAAGATCTTCAGAACCCTCTAATCCAATACTATATGTTTGTAAGTCATT
>MDTC01214294.1_pt1 | contig 12870 bp, 15 predicted proteins | sample 811181 | NCBI WGS metagenome assembly MDTC01 (sample SAMN05326644, study PRJNA326480) | marine metagenome | isolation source: seawater | place: Pacific Ocean: North | collected 2011 | reverse complement strand
GGTTAACCCTATGCCCGAGTGGCTTAGATTGAGCTACGCCGACATCGGGTTTATAAAGCTTTCTGATTTTGAGGAATTATTGGAGCATAGAGATATGGTCTTTGAAAAGCATCTGAAATTACCGTTAGACTTTTAAAAAAAGTTCGTCAGGAAAGAGGAGCTTACCCCAGTGAGCGAAACTTTTTCAAATTTTCACTATTAATCTCCATGAGGGGGAAAATGAACGAGTCAGCGTCTTTAAAAGGAAAAATTTCGGTCGTCACGGGTGGTTCAGGTGATATTGGACGAGCTATTGCTAAGAGATTAGCGCTCGAGGGTTCAGATGTTTTAATCACTTATGCTGGTGCAGAGGATCGCGCGGAAGTGACGTTAAAGGAAATAAGAGACGCGGGTGGCAGCGCCCAAAGCTTTAAACTAGATCAGAGAGATCCCAAAGATATAGAGAATACAATTGATTACGTTAGAAATGAATTCGGTTCGCTTGATATACTTGTAAACAATGCAGCTTGGAATATCGGGATACCCTTTCCTGAACTTGAACAATTAACGCCTGATATCTGGGATAGGGTTCTCGAAACTAATTTACGAGCGCCTTTTCTTTTAGCTAGAGCGGCAGCGTCACTGTTAAAAATTGGAGGAGGGCACATAGTCAATATTTCCTCTGCGGGTGGAATTGCGCCTGGTTCGAGCAGCATAGCTTATTCGTCTAGTAAAGCAGGGTTGAATCACTTAACCCGTTGTTTAGCCGTCGCAATGGCTCCTGATGTCGCTGTTAACTGTGTTGCTCCTGGGCTTGTAGAAGATACCCGCATGGCAAATCGGCTTCCCAAAGCGGTTTCTGAGGGTTCCAAACGGCAGGCGATACTTGGCAAAGTGGGTCAGGTTGAGGATATTGCAGAGCAAGTATTGACCTTTGTTACCTCTTCTTCCGTAACCGGACAAACTATAGTGATTGATGGTGGTCTTCCTGCTGCAATGAGGTAGATTATTTCGGCCCTAACCAATAAATATCCGGAAACCCTTTGGCTCTGATGGTAATTTTAAAAAATAAGACTTTTTAAGCGTCGGACCATTTTGTGTTCTGGTTATAAAGCTATAAGTTGCCCAAGTATGTTGAGACAGATCCCTGGTATCTAGTGAATCTAAAAAGCGTATAAACGAATCTCCCTAGTTAAACCACCGATTCATGCATGCGCCATGTTAGCTTCCCTAAAAAAAATTGGGGAGGTTTCCCTTCCTTTTGTGTAATCTTCATCTTTAACCTTGTTTAATTGCAAGGAAGATATCGGAAGTTTATTAATGATTGAAACAGAATTAGAGATTCCAACCTCCGATGGATTGATGAACGTATATTCAGCGGCTCCTGACGAGATGGATTTTTGTCCAACCATCATTTTTTTAATGGATGCTCCAGGGAGAAGGGAAGAATTGCATGACATGGCTATGCGGATCGCTACTGTGGGATACCGCGTATTGCTGCCTAATCTGTATTACAGAAAATCAAAAAATTTCGAAATGAAGTGGAGCGATGAGGGAAAAAAAGAAATGTTTGAGATGACCAGACATTTGTCTACTTCATTGGTCATGGATGACGTTAAGAGCCTCCTGTCCTTTATGGATAGCCAGTCTCAATACAAAAAACAAAAAGTGGGGGCTATTGGATATTGCATGAGTGGGCCGTTCGCGATTGCGGCTGCAAGTTTTTTTCCTGATCGAATATATTCTGCGGCCTCGATTTATGGAGCTAATCTGGTGACTAAACGAGATGATTCTCCTCACCGAATTGCTAAGAGAGCGAAGGCAGAATTATATTTCGCATGTGCAGAAGTAGATGAGTGGGCTCCGAAAGAAACGATAGAAACTCTTGATAAAGCTCTTACTGATTATGATCTCTCGTACAGGATCGAATGGTATGAAGGAGTTGAACATGGTTTCGCCTTTCCCGGCCGTCTGAATATTTACGATAGACTCAGCGCAGAGAAACATTGGAATCGAGTTTTTTCTCTTTTCCGACGAACACTGCACTAACCTTTTTGAAGAAATCAGGGTTTTGCAACGTCGAAACGGTGCTCAGATTTTAGAGGCCAGCCGTTACAACCGAACTTTTCTTTTAAGTTTTTTGTTTTAAACAGGTTTAACGCACGATTCATTATTATTCCTAGGGGAGTTAACGATTTTACTCACTCTATGGAAACGGAATCGCTGTTGTTTTTTAGGAAAAAAAGTTTTTTGAGAATCCATCCATTGATCTAGCTGAGTTTTTTCAACCACAAGCGGCATCCGGTTATGGATTGTTTGGATGTTTTTACTGGCTTGGGTAGTAACTATAGCGAACCTAGGTTTTCCTTGGTCCTGGTTGTATATGCCCTCAAAATAAAGTAATTCTCCTCCGCGGTGAAAAAAGTAGGGGACCTTGCCTGAATCATTGGTTCCCCATTCGTACCAGCCATCGGCTAAAACCAAGCATCTTCGAGCCGAACTAAAACTAGGTTTTTGATTTAAAGTTTCGCTTCTCGCGTTTATTATATTAAGCCTCGACTTTGCCCATGCTGGCGAATATCCCCAAGACATCAAATTAAATTCCTTCGTAAGCACCAAGGTCTCATTTGAAGGGACTATATTAAAATTGGGAGTAACGTCAAATTTTAAATTAAATTGGGATTTGATTTCTTTGACATTTCTCAGGGTAAAACGGCCACACATCTTTTATTTATGTTCTTTTGCGGGAAACGTTTCCTCCCACATTTCGTAATGACTTTCTCTCATTCCCAGAGAAAAGTAAGTCGCTTGCGCGATCTTATTGGATTGCTCGACGTAAAGCCTTACTCCACAGATATTTGGCTCTTTTTTTGCCCGCAATTTTACGGCCTCATATAATTTAGAGAAAACTCCTTTTCGTCTAAACCCTTCTATTACGTAAACGCTTTGTATCCACCAAAATAGGCCGTTACGCCAGTCTGACCATTCGAAGGTTATCGCCAGCGAAGCAACTGCTTTTTGATCCAGGTTCTCGGCGATTAGATAAAAACCGTGGCGATCATTTTCAAGAAACCCCTTTATTCCTTTCTCGAGGACTTGACCATCAAGCTTCTTACCCTCTGTCTCTAGGGCCATTTTCTGATTAAAAAATTTTAATGTAGCTACATCGGGAGGGGAGGCTTCTCTTACATTTAGATGAAAGTTCGACATGGATACGCCCCTTACTTTCTTAACTTATTTTTTATCTTTGCGGCAATTGTGGTGGCTCTTTCCTTTAATTTTTTTGTTTCGATAGTAAGTATCTCCCCGTTTTTCATTAAAATCTTCCCGTCAACGACAACAGTTGTGACGTCTTGTTCGTCTGAAACATAAACCAGATGCGAAACAATATCAAAAGTAGGGATATAGTGAACGTCTTCGGTGGAGATCTGAATAATATCGGCTCTCTTCCCTGCTTCGATGGATCCTATCTTTTCAGATAAACCAATAGCGGTTGCTCCATCAATTGTTGCCATAGCCAGAACTTTCCGGGCTGGAAGAACAGCTGGGTCCATATTTTCAATCTTTTGTAGTAGAGCTGCTAGCCTCATTTCCTCCCACATGTCTAAATCATTGTTGCTTGCGGCTCCGTCTGTCCCTATGCCAACGTGTATTCCGGCTTTAAGCATTTTGATGATCGGAGCAATTCCAGCACCGGTCTTCATGTTTGAAGTCGGATTGTAAATGACGCCGACATTCCTCTTTTTTAGTATCTGTATCTCTTCATCGGACGGCCAAACCATGTGGGCAGCAATGGTCGGGCCTTTTAAAAATCCTATCGACTCAAAAACTTTGACACTGGTGTCGTCATATTTGGTTTTCGCGTTTTGGTTTTCAAAAATTGACTCGGCCATGTGAATGCTTAAACCGACTCCTAGTTTTTCAGCTAGATGACGAGTTTGTTTCAATTGTTTTAGATCCAAGGTGTAATTGGAGTGTGGTCCGAGGATCGGCATGATTCTCTGGTTTTTGTTTTTCCACTTTCTTATAAAGGCTTCGCCTTTCAAAAGCGAATCCTGCGCATCAGCTGCATCGGGGCTTGCTTGGTCAATTACAGTAGCGGAAACAAGCGCTCGTAAACCACATGAATCCACAACACGAGAAATTGCTTCAGGGAAATAATACATGTCAACGAACGTAGTGGTTCCCCCTCGAATCATTTCCCAACAGGCGAGTTCAGTTCCTAATTCAACAAACTCTTTGTCCACGAAGGCTACTTCTGCCGGAAAGATGTAATTATTTAGCCATTCAAAAAGAGGATAGTCGTCGGCGATCCCCCTGAACAGAGTCATAGCTGCGTGGGAGTGGCCATTAATTAGTCCGGGCATTACGATTCGGTTTTCTCCTTTAAGAAGGATTTCCGGTTCGTATAGTTCCCTTATATTTTTAGCTTTTCCAACGGCAACGATAACGCCTTGGTGGATAGCCACGGCTCCTTGTTGGATAATACCTCTGCTTTTCCCCATTGTAACAAGATGATCTCCTTCGATAAGCAGATCAATTTTCTGAATCTTGTTTGGAGCTGCCTCGGAGTCTGCAAAACAAAAGGTCGAGAGCAGGAAAATCTTTGTTGTAATCAAGAAAAAGCGCATGTTCATTGCTGGATCTCTTTTTTAATGTCGAAAAATTCCTTGAGATCGCTAATATACCATTAGGCTTTAAAGGTCGCCTAAAATCGAGCTTATTTCTTGGGGAATGCTTTGGTAGAGGAACTGTAATTGAAAAAGCATTTTATGCAAGCCATGCTATTGTTTTGCTCTATGAATTCGCTATTTTCGAAGGATGAAAAACTATGGGTATAAAAATTGATTAAGAACTTCTTCATGATTGGCTTCTCTACTGGGGGTTGTCTTGGATAGAGATTACGATGTAGTAGTTATCGGATCCGGCGCAGCTGGCTTATCTGCTGCAATTTCCGCTGCTGATTCTGGAGCACGGGTTCTCATTTGCGAGAGTGAGCAAGTGGTTGGAGGATCTTCCCGTCTCAGCGGCGGGCACTTTTATGCGGCAGGGACGTCAGTGCAAGAAAAGGCTGGAACTTACGATGACACTGCAGACGCCATGTATGAACATTACATGACCTTGAATCAGTGGATAGTCGATACCAGGATAGTTAGAAAGTATTGCGACCTAAGTGGTCCAACATTTGAGTGGCTCATGAATCTTGGAGTTGAGTTTCTTCCAGAGGGTGTTTATCCCTCTGGTGTAAGTGCTATTCCTCGGGGCCATCAGCCGACAGGAGGAGGCCAAGAAGTTATAAACATTCTTGAAGGCCATCGAAGCCATAAAAAGATTGATATTGTTTTAGATGCTAGGGTCACTGAATTGATAGTAGATTCCGAAAATCGGATACAAGGGGTATCAATTGGCAAAGATAAGGCCTTTTGTGGCGCTGTAGTCATTGCTACTGGTGGCTTCGGAGCAAACAAAAAACTGTTGCAATCTCATTATCCAAAGTCCCAGGCAGCAGGGGATTGGAGCTGGTACATTGGTGCAAAGGGTGCTCGTGGAGATGGCTTGTCACTAGGCGAGGCAGTAGGAGGATCAATAGATGGCCGCGACAGAGGATTACTACTCGTGACCCCCGGGTTTAGCCAAGACCTAGAAGTTTTATTCCCCTCATGGTTAATTTTAGTGAATAAAGGAGGAAGGAGATTTGCTAGTGAGTCCTCTCCTTACACTGTCTTGGGCGGGATTATCGAATCGCAGGGCGGAAGTGCCTATGCCATTTTTGACGAAACAGCTAGGATAAACGCTAAACCTAATAGCTCCTCTCAAGCTTATTGGGTTTCAGATGTTCTAGAGAAAAAAGCCGAGGAGGGTTTTATAAAAAGAGCAAACAGTATAGAGGCGCTCGCAAAAGATGTGGGAATAGAGCCCAAAGCGCTAAAGGGGACAATTGAGAATTACAATAAGGATGCGGATCTTGGCAAAGACTCACATTTTTTTAAAGAAGGAGATTTGACCAAAATAGTAAATCCACCATTTTACGGAGCAGAGGTGAAACCAGCTATTATCTGTTGGACCGGAGCAGGGCTAAGGATTGACGAAAAGGCAAATGTAATCGATCAAGCTGAAAAGCCAATCCCTGGATTATTCGCTGCCGGAGAAACGGTAGGTAATCTGCATGGTGATCGATATGTGGGTGGGGGTGGATCTTTTGGTCCTGCCGTTGTCTTCGGAAAAATAGCTGGTGAGGAATCTGCATCCTTTGCTGCCTCAAGAAATGATTAATTACCGCAATAGAAACACCTGCTCTACGTAATCGGCGATTTTGACCTAATCAAGATCCTAATTTAAAAAAGTCCGCTAGGTGGAATTAAACCTTTAAACCTTTTTGGTTAGGTGGTGATAAATTTAAATGATTAATCGGAACTTTTCGAGATTTTGTCAGTCCAAAATATAACGTTCAATTTTCTAGGAGTCGATGTGTTATTAGAAGCTTTCGATGAAACGAAAAGATCTTCTGTTCTTAGGATTGAAAGGTCCTTTCGAGCAAGAAGACGAAGAAGAGCCATGCGAGCAGTAAAAAGCGAGGTTACTGAAAGACGCTTTTCTAACATGAGGCATTTGCGCCAAAAATATAAGAAGATAAGGGCAAGACATCACGATTAAATATAGTTGCGGATTATATCTTGGCGAAAGATAAGTTTTAATTGCTCGCTGGCTCTAGCCGATCTTTTTTAATCTGTGATAGGCTTCGACTGACAAATTATTAGGTTCGGCACCTTATATGAGCTACGTCAGGCTTTTTCATGCAATCGATAAATCTTTATCTGACCTGAGAGAAGTGCAGTCAAGTCTTCAGAAGATAAAAGGACTCGAACATGAGTTAGAAACCCTTACAAAAGCGATTGACCGTATTGATGGAAAGATAAACGAAATTAACTCAAAAAAGTATTACCAAGATAAAAAAGCGTTTATCGGACTTGATGAGCCGATCTTGTGGAGCAAACTAGATGACTAATATCAGGCTAGAGATTTTTGATGAATTTTCGCTCAAGTGTCCTTTGGGTCAATGAAAAAATCGTTTTCTTCTGATTCGAGAAGTGAGTCGGAGCTCCAAGGAAAAAGTTCATAATCCGATTGATAGAAATCTACAAACGAATATTTGATTACATCAAAATATGGAGAGAAATCGAAGTCGCTTGGAGTGCAGAGCTTTGGATTACGGCGAAATAGTTGCGGCATCCCAACTTCAGACTGTTTTACTAGTGGTAAGATTGGATAGCCAGCTGAAGCGAAAGACTCAGCTATCATTGTAGAGCATACGGTTTTAGTAGAGCGGCTACTATTTTTTTTAAAAAGGCTAGAAGCCCACTTCCTTGGCATTACGTACCAAGGCAAAAGAAATCGTGCCAAATCAAAAATCTGCCGAAGATTGTAATCTTTCCCAATCTGCTTTGCTGCATGATGAATTACTCTGGGCGCATCTTTGAAGGATAATTTTGAGGGCCGACATATTCGCATGTGTTCGTCCCGATAAGTATCAAGGCTTCTTATAATGGTGCCTTCCCCTATGATGCTCTCGATAATGAGTTGGTCCTCAGGTTTTCCTATATATTTATCGGAGATTATTTTACGAATCGTGTGGTCTTTTATATCGTATGTTCTTCCGATATAAAGACAGGCATGAGTCCATGCGCTATTTGTTAGAAACCTTATCCCCTCACTAATCCGTGTTCTACCTTCGACCAAAATTACATCACAAGGCTTGACCTCATGGGTCATGCTATCAAAGTCCGAGAAAATCTGTCTTTGTCGGTGGCCACTAACTTTCAGTCTTTTGCTCATTTTTTAATGGCTCGGTGAACGAATGTCTGATCGAGAATATAAGCCAAGAGAACTGCTAGCGTCCCCTTTTGCATCGCCATCTTCCTTCGCGGCAAGTTTATTCAAGTCTAAGTTATTCATTTCAAACCTCTTCTCTTTAATCTAAGCCACTTTAAAAAAATCTTTTAGGGAAACTTTGAGTGTTCATCAACAAAAAATGGATGGTCTTATTTAGATGACTCTTTCGTTTCCTCCATCGATCGGTATTTGAGAGCCGGTCGTTTTTGAAAAACCTTTGTCACAAACCGTTATTACTAGATTAGCAACGTCGTGAGACGTGATAGTGGTTCTTAGAATATTGTTCCGCTTGTATTCATCAATAGTTAATCCATAGTTCTTTGCACGGCTTTCTAACACCTCTTCAGACCATATTCCGGTATCGAAAACGGCGTTTGGGTGAAGCATGTTTACTCTTATACCTTGGCTTCCTAATTCCATCGCAGCGACTCTTCCCATCTGTGTTAGTGCGGATTTAGCCGCAGAGTATGCTCCTGCGCCGGGTCCAGGCGCTGGAACATTTTTTGATGTCATAAGCACGATTGAAGGGTCGCAGCCTAGTTTTAAAAAAGGGGTGCATGCCCTCATTATGCTGACGTGGGCGCTGAAGTTTATCTCCATCGTCTTCTGAAGCAAATCACTATCTAAATTTTCTAATGTAGCGCTTTTAGGGAAAGAACCAGCGTTACTTACTAGTATATCGATACCTCCGAAGGCTGCTACGCCAGCGTTAATTGCATTCTGAATCGAGTCGTTGTCCGTAATATCGCAGATCAAGCCGAGAATCCCGGGCTGCTTAAAATTGTCTTCGATGATCGGGTTTATATCTAGTGCAATAACCGCCGCTCCTTTTAAAGAAAAAGCTTCTGCGCATGCCTTTCCAATCCCTGAGGCAGCACCAGTTACTAAGACTATCTTTCCGTCGTAATCCGACTTTGCTGGCGCTAACTTAAGTTTCGCTTGCTCAAGTTCCCAGTATTCAAGCTCGAATATTTCTTCTTCAGATAACACAGTCCATCCCCCCAAAGCCTCTCCCCATTGGATAGCCCTGATGGTATGTTCGACCATATCTGAGATTATTTTCTTTTTCTTAATGTTAGCTGAAAAAACCACAGTTCCTTTCTCCTTCCAGACCGCGTACCTGGGAGCTGGATCAAGACACGACAGGGAGCCATCGTTATTTTTTTTAAAATACTTTAGATAGTTTTTTGCAAATGTATCCACTCCTTCGCTCGGATCATGCTCTAGGATCGCTGGGATTCGTTTTGTTTGGAGCGTGTGGTCTGGTGTTAAAGGCCCTCTCGTTGCAATGTCGTCAATATTTTCAAGCGAGCTGAAGCCCACGTGCTCTTTATCCATGTTCCAGGAGGCCAACATGGGGGCTTCATGATAATGAGACGCCATTTGTCTGGCTTGAGCAAGCTGGAGGTAGTCCCTTTTAGATGTTTGATAGACCGATTTTGCCAACGAGTCAAAAGCATCGATCGATTTAAGGTGATCTTCTGCCTTGGTAACGAGCGCAATCATCTTGTCGTAGCTTTCTTTGGCATCGTCATTGAAGGTAAATAGCCCATGATGCATTAGGACTATCCCTTCCAAATTAGCCCAATCTATGTCTTTTGTTGCTTCATACACCTGTGTCGCCAGGACAAAACCTGGCATTATATAGGGAAGAATTAGCACATCTTCTCCAAATAGAGTCTCTAGCACCTCTTTCCCATTGGGAGAATTACTTAATGCCACTACCGCATCTGTATGAGTGTGATCAACGAACTTGCAAGGGATTAACGCGTGGAGGATTGCCTCTATTGATGGCGAGGGCGCATTTGGATTAGTCATAGAGGCTTTAAGTTCTCTGGCCATTTCCGTATCTGTCATGGAGGGGAGTTTGCCCAATTTCAGGAGCGTCTCTAATCTCGCGGGGGAAAATCCTTCTTCCTCTATCGTCTTAAGATCCCAGCCCGAGCCTTTTACGAAAAGAATGTCTTCTTCTAGTCCGAATATGTTGGTCTGCGTGGATTTTACAGAGGTGTTTCCACCGCCGTGGAGAACTAATTCATCACTCTTACCTAGCAGTCTCGAGGTATAAACCCTAATTGCAAGATCCGAGTGCTTAAAGTGGCGTGATTCTTCTTCTTGCCAGAGATTTTCCATCTTATTCTTCCCTCTTAAAGATGCTGAACATATATTGAGATAACTCGAAGGAACCTATTATCAACTAGCTAAAACTCTAGAGCTACTATGAATTTGTTGATTCGCCGATTTTTTCTAAGCGCAGAAATTTTCTAGGAGGGAACCCTGTTAGGAGACGAAAGCTGAAGGGTAGCGGGTTCTTTGCAGATACTTGCTCATGTTCTTGCAGGCTAGCCGGAGTCGCTCGGAAAAAAACTGTCTCGTCGTTTAATTGGATACCAACTCTGGGATTTTCTGTCGCTTCATAATACCATCTGCGAGGCCAGTGATTAGCTGCTACATAAAGTGTTTCTCCACGGGAAAGCTGATTCACGACTCTTGTTTTTGGTTCGCCCTGGCCATATGTAGTTATTTGTAGGGTTTCTGAACTCGTTGGCTGGAAGTAACCCAAAAGTGACTCAAATGTTGCTACAGCAGCCGCATAGCAAAGAAAAACTATCCCTACAATTTTTAGTTTCTGCATGCATTGTTATCCCAAACAAATTCGGAAGTATTTTTACTTAATTATTAACGGAGATCAAAACTCGAACTGATTTCTATAGGAAGGCTTTTTTAGGACTTCACAAGGTCCAGTTCGGAGCCACTAAGACCCTTAAATAACTTCAGGTTAATACTCGTTAGGATTAGGGTATACTCTTTCGTATAAAAAAAGACCAATAAAATATGCTGGATTTCGAAACGCTTCTTCATCAAGTTAAAAATCAGACTAAAGTCATCAAAGTTTCTGCCGACGAACAGTTTGATTTCCTTGATAAGGATTATGCATATATCATTGAATCTGGTTCTGTATTGGTTGTTGGTGAAAAAAACTCTAAGACAGGAGTGTCTCCAACACATACGTTAGAAGGAAATGATCCCATAGGGTTCGCTGAGGCGATAGCTGCAAGACCGCTTGAATTGGGGTTTAAGCAAGTAACCGATTTAACCTTAAGACAATTTAAGAGTTCGGATATAAGAAAATTCGTTGATAGAGCGAATATTTTCTCCAAAACTATCATTAAATACAGCATTGGAAGGATATTTGGCCATACAAGAACTTCTTCAAACCTCGCGTTTGAGGAAGGGTTTATTGATAAAAATTACGATTTGTTAAAAAAGCGTCGCGTCGCCCGGGATGAAGAAGTGTTTAGAATTGGGAGTGCCGCGAAAGATATGTTTTTTATCAATAATGGTTCGGTACAAGTGGTCTCTAAAGAGATGAAAGTTATAGCCGAACTAGGTGTCGGTGAGTGTTTTGGTGAATCCGCTTTATTTGATTATAGACCCAGAACATATGGCGTTGTCGCTAGCAAAAACGCGGATTTACTTATTATTGATAGTGAGCAGGTAGAAATCGAAATAAGCAAAGAGCCTGCAACTGTTCGATTAGCCGTCCTTCTGCTAGTTAAGAGATTAGAAGTTATGAATAACCTTCGATTGTTACAACAGAATTAGCCAGTTCGCTTAATTTCGACTTATATTCTACTTACAAAAATCTCAAAAAGAATCCTCAAATTTCCTGCTGATCTTTTTTGTTAATTATGTCGTCCAGGCTCCAGATGCCGGATCCTTTGCAGGCAATAAAAAGAAAGATGAAGCAATAGAGAGCGGAGAGCTCTCCGCCATTCAGTATAGGAAAAAGATCCCTCATTCCATGGGCCATCCAATATGCGACTGCCATCGTCCCGCTGCATAAAAATGCGACCGGTCTTGAAAAAAGACCCAACATAATCATCGCGCCACCGATCGCCTCAATGAGACCCGCGGCTTGCATCAGAGGGCTCATAGGGTAAGGGAACTCCGACGGAAAGTTGAAAAGCTTTTGAGATCCGTGAAATATAAACAGAAAGCCGGCCACGATCCGAAGTAGCGCATAGCCTTGGTCATCTCGACCTGTTAGTAGTTTGTCTAAAAATCCCATCGTCGTCCCTCCTCACGTATTTTTTTGCTTTTTTGTATGTAGATCTAAAACGAGAGTAACAGTTTATTTGAAATTACAACCGGTTGTAATTTATTTTTTAAGTTGAGTTTCCCACTTTTTGTGTGAGTAACATCTTTGTTAGTGCTAAAGTCTTCCTCGTTAGGTTTTTCGAAGGTTGCTTAAAATGTTTCGATTTACTTTTGGGTTATTTTTGGGTTTTGGCGCCAGTTTTTTTTTAAACCAGGTTCCTTGGCAAGGGCTTGACCCATCCGGTATCTCTCAGGAGCTTCAACTGGAGAAGTTGATAGATAAGGCAAAAGAAGATGTCTTAGAAACTTTGAAAATAGAAGATGTTGAAAAAATTTTTTCGTCAACCGAACGCAGTGATAGTGTTGATGAGCAATATTACGTCCAATTGGGCGCTTTTTCCTCCGAAAGGAATGCTGGTCGAATGCGTGCAGAGACAATTTTAGAGGGGTACACTCAGCAGACAATTTTTGTAAACACCGTTGGACCAGGATTACATAGAGTTTTAATTGGTCCCTTCGATAGAAAAATAGAAGCAGAAAGAGCGATAGTGGACACCACTGCTCGAGGGCTTTCCGGTCTTATGATAAAGGGAGCTTTCTAAATATAGCAACACGAATAAAGATGCCTCGCTAGAATCTCTCCGCAAAACTATTTTGGTTTCCGGTAAGATGAAGCTATGCCCAAGAGTTCAAAGCGATCCAAATTTGGGGAAATACGTCCGATTCTCATAGCCTGCTTTGTTATGAGCAGTGGATGTAGCTCACTATATGAATACAAGGCGCCTTCTGCAGGCAGGGTAGGTGAAAGCGAAGTTGCGGTGGTGATTAAAAATAAGTGGCGCTTCGGAAAAAACTACAACGTAGCAAGCAAAGCAGAAATTTTACAAAAAGCGGAGGCTG
>MDTC01069083.1_pt1 | contig 12870 bp, 14 predicted proteins | sample 811181 | NCBI WGS metagenome assembly MDTC01 (sample SAMN05326644, study PRJNA326480) | marine metagenome | isolation source: seawater | place: Pacific Ocean: North | collected 2011 | reverse complement strand
GGAACTCTTTAAGTTCGTTAGTAAGTTGGCGAAGAACAAATTCCTCTAATTTGCCGAATTTGTCTTCTTGGGCCTTGCGATCTTCTCTTAGTTCTGAAATTTCCTTTTTCAAAGTCTCGAGTATAAACTTGTTTAGAACTTTTACATGCTCTTTGATGTTAGCAGTATAGTCAACTTTCGCTTTAACAAGGTCTGCTTTGTCCTCGCTAAACTCTGACAATTCTTTTTTAATTACATCGTTAAGCATCTTGTCCATTGCTTCTACCATTTGCTCTTTGTCATTTTCATAACGTGTAGCAAATTCTTCACGCAATTCAGCGGCAACTTTTTCCTTTGCCTCTGCAAGTTTACCATCCCAAGCCTCTGAGAGAGTACTTTTTACTTCTGCTGAAAGAGTATCACTGCCTAATAGTTCTTCGAAAGCATCAGCCATAGTTTATTCTCCTCAGTATTTTAGGTCCTGAATGAATCTTAAGACCTCTTTCTGGAGGTGCTTTTGTGCCTTTACGTCATATCCTACCGCTTCAGCAACACCAAGCAAAATATTCTTGCGTTTATTTTTCATGATGTTTTCATAAATTGGATCTGGATAGGCATTTGGCGCACTCGGATTAGCGACAATGTCTACTGTGATAATTTCAAAATCAGAAACTTTTCCATCATTACCAACATTGCCACTTCCTCGTGAACTTACACCGAGTTTTACCCCTGCTTCTAGCATGGTTTTACAGATATTACCCATTGGTGTCGGTAAAATTTTAAGTTTACCAATACCATCAGAACCTTTCATTGACATATCAGTAATCATGTGTGACACTCTGTCAATGTTGACTTGTAAGTCATCTGGGTGATCTGCTTCTCCAAGTACGGAGTAACCCTCGCTTATTCTTTGTTGTATGTTTTTAACCGCAGAACTTATCTCGTGTGTTGGATAATTTCTGCCGTTTTCATTAACAACATCGCCTTGGATGAAAATACCCTTCATATAGAGGCTTTTACCGTTACCTTCATCTAATGTTTCAGTAACAATACCAGCCTTACCAAATGTTAAGTGTTCTCTAAGAGCAATCATTTATATTTCCCTTATGATCCAATTGGCGATTTTTTATTGTCCGAATCGTCTTTGTGATCGGCTTTAACTTCACGCATTTCTGGTTCAGTAGTAGCACCCATATCTTGTGCCTTTGGTGCAGAAGCACCTTTTTCTTCTTTACCAGCCATGTCTACTGCTTTGCCACCCATGTCATTCTTGCTAGCCACTGGTGATTTTTGAGCACCACTGTCAGCACCTACTGGGTCGCTTGGCATTTTAACTTGTGATAGTGAAGCGGCTTCTTCAAGATCTTCGAAGTCTTCTTCTAAAGTTTCATCTTTTGATTCCTCAGTAGTTTCTTCTACTGCATCTTCTGTTGACTCTTCTTTAGATTCTTCCATGTCGCCTTCTTCAGCAGGGGCTTCGTCGTCCATTGCACTGTCGCCTGTCATATCTGCAAACGCTGATTTTAGTTCAGCCATTGCATCTTCAACATTCATCATTGCGTCTTTAACGTCTTCTGCTTTTTCTTCTGCTGGTTCTTCTTCTGGCGCCATTTCGGCTTCTAAGTCTTTAGCGGCTTCTTCGTCGTCCATGTCCTCTTCAGAGAACATTTCTTCCGCTTCAATTTCTTCTTCATTAGAAGAAACTTCGTCAGCAAGATCCTGCTCAGGATCACCACCAACGTCTTCATTCGTTACGTCATCCTCGACTTTTTCGTCAGACTCAACTAATTCTGCATAAATGTTTTTTGCTTTTTCAACAAACACATCATGTAGAAGTTCGCTGGCCTTATCGTTTTCCTCGTTTACGAGCATTTCGAGGACTTGTTCTAATTTATCTTTTGTTGACATGTTCGTCTCCTCTGCAAGTCATGTGATAAGGTTTGTTGTCAACTAATATTTAGTGACAAACAAGAATTCTTGGTTAAAATAGGTGGAAAAAGTGTGTTTTTTAGAACTGATCTGCTAGATAAGTATAAAACAGTGGCAAATTATGCGTTTTCGCTAGGTTTTGCGTAAATTGTCTTGAAAAACTTCTGTCTTTCAGCCTGTTCTACTGCATTTATTTCACGCATCTTACGAAGTTTATTCAAATGCTCAAGTGTCAATCTAGGGCGTCTAGTATCATCTATATTGACTTTTGAATATTTGTCATCTGATGCATCATAATACTCTTTAAGTACTTCTTGAAACTTCATTATGTTGTCTCCTCGCCGCCTACTTGCTCATCGCCAGTAATAGGACTAGCAGTTCCTTCGTCGCCTGCTGTTGGTTCATCTGGTGCATCTGTATTTAAGTCTGCTTCAACATCCATGTTGTCAGTATCCATTGGTCTTACGCCAACACTACTTAAATTATCAGCCATTTCATTGCCTGCACTAGCACCTGAACCATTTTCTTCACGCCACATACGTTCATTTTCAAGTATTTCTTCATCTGAAAGACCAAGATATTTTCTCATTGTGAAACGTCTGCTCATAAACGGAAGATCACCAATACTAGAAAACACACTTGCTCTAGCATTGTCGACTTCAATCTCTCTGTAATTAGAGAAGTTTTGTGGTTCAAAAAAGTTTAGTTCAAAACTAGCACTATCAACATTGATGCCTCTGTGTTTTACAAATAATTTAAATTCTTTATCCAACACAGCCTGCATGTGTCTTTGTAAACGCATACAATATTTGTTGAATCTAAACTCTTGAATATATGCAGTACCAACTCTACCATCTGTAAAGTTATTTGTACCTTCTTCAGGACCTGTTGGTAGATATGATATAGGCACTCTTAATGCTCTCATCATTTTATTGTTAAAATATTTCAAGTCATCAATTTCACCAAGGTTATCACCACCTGGTAAAACTTCTACTTTACTGCCTCTACCTTCTGCCGTAGTTGCAAAGAAATAATCTTCCATAATAGATAATGGATTATAACTTGCATCCATAACAGTAGTACCACCGCCTGATTTATTTGGAATACGTCTTTGGTGTATGTCATTTTTTACACGTTCTACAAAAGCCATTGCCTTGTGTGCTGGCATGTTACCTACATCAATATAAAACACTCTTCTTTCTGGGGCTCTTTGTACACGGTAAATTATAATTGAATCTTCTAATAGTTCTTTTTGTTTGTAAGTTTTAAAAATAGGATCTAAAATACTTGTGCCAAATGGATAGTTTGCATCCATGCCTTCAGTTAATGCCAAATGGATCATGTGATTGGCATTTACACCAAATTCATTGTATTGACCCATGTTTTGATTATGTCTTTGTCCTGCTCCGTAGGCTTTTTGATCTATCGGCCCACCACGCATCATTGTATCTACAGTTGTATATTGTGTATCATGTTGTATAATTTCACTTGCTGTTTTAGCCTGCATGTTAACATCTAAATTACGGACAATATATTGCTCAGGCTTTTTGCCCTCTGCATCATTAACAACAATTTTTGTAACGTCTACAGGATTTACCCAATATAGTATATATGATTCTGGATCTCTTAACAAGAACTGATCACCATATTTAATAGTGCTACGGAATAAACGGAAAATACGTTGATCCCAATCATTAATATTACACCATTGCTTTAGTGTTCTTTCTAAAACTTCTACTTCGCTTTCAGTAGCGTCATCTTTGTAATTGATTTCAAAAGGAATAGGAATATCCTTACCTTTAAATTGTGTGCTAAATTCAGAAATAGTATCTAGTGCGGCATTTATCTCTGCATCCATGTCCATTTGGTCATATTGAGCATATCTTTCAACTCTATTAGGTTGACCAGTATATACTTCAGGTAACCAACTGCTAAATCTAGCGGCTCCTGATGCTGGTTGACTAGATGATGCTGTTGCCGGTTGTGTATCAGTTCTATAAACTGTAAAATGTTTTTTCCAACTCATGTGTTTTCCTAGGACTTAATTCTATTATATTACTATATTTATCGTTTTGTGTCAACCATTTAATTTTAAGATCCAACAAGTTTCTTCTCAATTGAATCTAATTGTCGACTTAGATCTTTTAAAGAAGCACCCGGTACACCTGGTGTACCGCCTGTTACGCCGTTTACAATAGAGGCCGCAGTTTTCACCAGTCCTAAACCTAGTGCGGATCCTGAACCTACTGCTGTACCTACAACACCACCCGCTGTTGTTACTAGATTCTGCATACCTTCTGACTCAAATTCGTTTGCCATTGCAGATAAGAAGTTTGCAGTGCTTTCGTCTTGTCCTCTTCCTCTACCACTGAACGGCAAATTCATATTTAACAAATTGTTTAAAAATGCACCCTGGAATCTAGTTTCCAACTTGCCCAATGATAGATCTAATTGATTCAATCCAACTGCTACTGTGTTCACTGTACCATCAGCAAGTTTTTCAAATGCTTCGATAGTTGACTTGAAAGCACCCTCAACAAGTTGCTTGTTTCTTGATGTTACAACAACAAGTTCTGCCAAAGGTTCAGTCAAAGTTGTGATTGCCCCTGGTGTAGCCATCATAGACATAAATCTATCACTTCCTGGAGCGGCTTGTACTAATCTACCAAACTCCATAAAGCCTGCTCTCGCGGCATCTGAATCACCTCTGGCCGCGGCTTCTGTTGCTCTTTCAAGTAATGGTATTAAATCAGGATTCATAGCGGCCAATGGTGCAATAGCACTAGCGTTACCAGTGGCGGCAAACATACCACCTGCTGATCCTCTTGCAATAGCAGTAGGTAAAATACCTTGTACTGCGGCAGTAATTTGTTTTCCTAGTTGTGTGTTACCAATTGTGCCTAAGTATTGTCCTGAGAAGTCTCCAACTGCACCCATAATAGCATCTGCTCTTTCAGTATCGCCTCTGAGTCTCATACCTTGCATCATAGTTTGAAAACGTGTATCTGCTGTTGCTTCAAATCTTCTTCTTAATAATTCTTCTCTTCTGACACCAGTTAATTTTGATACTGCTGAAGTTTCTTTAATAAGATTTGTAAATTCGTTGGAAAGTTTTCCGCTTTCATCTCTAATTTGTGCTAAATTTTTACCAGTTACTACCTGTTGATCTAAAAACTCTTGAAATGCACTTGCGGCCTCACCTTGACTCATTCCAAATGTACCAAATTGGTTTAGGTTGCTTTGTGTTACATGAAATAATTCTAAAAATGCTTTTGTACCATTAGCAACTCCGCCACCTAGTGCGGCAAAATTTCTACGTCCTCTTTCAACCACACGTTCTAGTTCGTTGAAACTAATACCAAGTTCTGATGCGGCTGAATTTATCAACAGTAAGTCGTCTGATACAGTAAAACCTCTGTCTGTTAATCTTTGATTTAGTTTTACAAAGTCTTGCATTGCTTGACCGTAAACTCTCATGCTACCTGCGGCAAAACCTAAAGCACCACTGAACACTGATAATGCTCCGCTGGCTATTCCGGCACCTTTGCCCATTTTGCCAACATTGTCTGCGGCTCCGCCTGCGGCATTTCCTAGTCCTTGTGCACCTTGACCTAGTAAATCAATACCTTTGGCCATTAAACCAAACACGCCTTTACCATTAGGATCAGTTCTTAAAAAACTAGAAGTTATTTGTGTTAGTTTACTAACATTTTGATTGATCTTGTCGTTGCCTGTTTTTCTGGCTCTGTCATTTTCTTTGTATTCTTTTTGATCGGCGGCTCTTGCTTGTCTATTTTCTTTAAGATTGTTTCTGGCCGCAGTAAGTATTGCGTTCTGTAGATTTGTTTCTTTTGAACTTGCTTGTGATAACTGCTGGAAAAAACCTGCTATTCTTGGTATTTCTTTGGTTTGATCAATAAGAGATGCCATCTGGGACTGTGTTGCCCAGTGTTCGTAACCCCTACCTGCTTGTAAATCGTCTAATGTAATGTCAGCCATCTAAAAAACCCCATTAAGTACGCAGATAAATAATAACGTACTTGCTCATGTATGCAAGTATTTATCGGAGAAAAAAATGCAAGAAACAAACCCTCTTTTGATGTATAATCGTAGACCTCCTACTTATATAAGTCTACCTAGCGGAGGGAAACACTATACGCAACCACCAAAACTATCAGTTGATGGTGAACTTGCTGTGTATCCGCTTACTGCAAAACAGGAACTATTGCTAAAATCACCAGATAGTTTACTAAATGGCGAAAGCATATTTAAAGTACTACAACATTGTGCTCCGGATATTCCAAATCCGCATGAAGTACCAATGTGTGATCTAGAAGCAATAATGATTGCTATGCGTTTAATCAGTTATGGTAAAGATCTACAAGTTACAGTGCCTTGTCCTAAATGTAAAAAGACAAACGAAAGAACTATAGATCTACAACAACTTACAGCCAGAGTAAAACCTTTGGATCCGCAATATACTGTAGAACTTCCAACAGGCTTAAAAGTATTTTTAAGGCCTAGAAGTATTAAACAAAATATTGCAGAAAACCTAGTTACATTAGAACAGGAAAGATTGGTATTACAAGTTGCTGATGATAAATTAAGTGTTGAAGAACGCACAAAAATTTACAACGAAAGTATGTCATATCTAACTGAAAAAGCAGTGCAAAACCTAGCAGGTTACATTTATAAAGTAGAAGCACCAGAAGGTAAAACTTTTGATGATACTGCAATGTTATACGAATGGGTAGATAAGATAAGCATTGATGAATTCAAAATCATAGACGCTCAAGTAAAAGCAATAGACAGTGCCGGTATTGATACCACACTACATATTACTTGCGAAAATGAAGAGTGCAAAAACGAATTTGATGAAAGAATCCAATTCGATCCATCACGTTTTTTCGCACCAGGCTTCTGATGACCAAGACTCACGATGATGTGAGAAAATTGGTAGAGGAATATGAGCAAGAGTCGGAAGCCGTTCAAGATGCTCTAATAATGATGTCAGTGTTTGGAGATATACCATATAATGATACCTGGCAAATGACACCTCACGAAATGAAGAGATTTGAGCATTTCATAACAGAAAAGAATAAGATAACATCGGGCAAACAGAAAGTTGATAACAATTACAACGTTCGAAAAGGTAATCAGTTATAGTACAAGAACTACTTCGTAGTTCTGATTTTCAAGTTTGCTTCGCAAACCTTCAATCCTTTTTAAGTTCCTTATAGTTGATTAAGTTAGTAACATCTTACTTAGATCTTTTCCCAGATGCTTCAGTCACACTTTGCCTTAAGCGGCAAAATGCAACCAATGACTTTTCCCGTCAGTCCGCCACATCACTATAGATCAACCAAAATGGTAAGACGCGGTTGAGCGATACGTCTTTACGATCTGCTTATCAACGCAGGACCACATTGTGCCATAGTGACGACACAAATGCTACCCGTAGGTTACAAGTGTTCAGTAGAGCCTACTCATTGTTTATCGTTGTTGCCCATGCCAAGTTCTGTTGCCGTGTTTAACGGTTCCTCAATGGCCTATGTGCTCCACATAGAACGAGGGGCTATATTTTTTTGGGGAATTGTATTAGCCTAAAGTTTTTTAAAATGTTCTTTTAGTATTTGTGATGAGCCTACTCTACAGTTTATAATGCCATTGTAGTAATCATCTGTTAGTAAAACTTTGCGGTCAAATTGTTCTTTTGCTTCTAGGTAACTTAAAATGCCTTTGCTGGGACAATAATGTAAAATTTCTCTTGTGAATTTTTCTGGGCCTAAATTATCTACGTCTGCCTGTAAGTGTTCTGATGACCCCCAATAGTCTCTCCAATCAGATTCAACTTTTGAGCGTCTTTTATTTTTTCTGCCTTTAAGTGGTGGTCTAGTTTTTTTAAATTGAGCCAGTTTTTTGCCAATGTATTTTTTGCCATTAGTAGTGTTTGTTATTAAGTAAACGAAACCTACGCAATCTTCTGGTAAACTATCTACTTGTTTGCCTTTGTAAGTCCATTCCATTTATTCTTTCCATTTGTTTTCTGGACACTTCATATCTAGCAACCTAGTTTTGATAGGCATAAAGCATTTACAAATGGAACATTGAAACGTCTTTGTTATAAAATGTTCACAAGATTTACAAATACTGTACCTTGCGGCACCTATTTGATTAGTTTTCCATTCTTGCAATTGGTCACGCAAATTAGCCATAATATGCCTGAAGTATATTTGCTGTATCTTCCCAGTTGCTTATAGGATATACTAGATCATCTTCTCCGGTACAACGATCAGCGAGTGCAAAATCATTGCCTCCTGGCATTGTTTTATCTCCAAAGAAAATAACGGGTTTGTCAATTAAGTCGTAAACTTGACCCTTGTCTTGCCCTTTTATGTATATATCCAATCCGGTCTCACCTGCTACTGATGAGGTGTATTTTTCGAACTTTTTGTTGAACAGCAGGGAAATACGATCTCTTTCACGTTTGTCCTGGTCCCATGCCACATAAAGTTTTCTTTCCTTTAATGTACAATTTCTACCGACTATGCTGAAATTTGTGAGGCCAGTGCGTTCTTCAATATGACGTCCTGTTCTCAAAGGAAACTTACTTTTAGCAAGTTGTTGTTCTAACCAGTTGTATGCATCATCATCTAATTTACAACTACTGGTATAGGTTTCAACACCACCTTGCCAACGTGAGTTGCCACAACAATTGAAACTCATCAGTACTGATTCACAGACTTCTGTGCCCAACTGTTCAACAGTTTTAGGGTAATCGCTACCCGTAACAAGATATACTTTATTACGTTTTATCCATTCTGTCAACCAAATTCTAAAACCTTCATCAATTCTTTGTCTGCTTGGAGTTAGAGTTCCGTCAACATCAAATACGAAACTATATTCATTAATCATTTTTCAAAAGTTCTGGGTTTGACTTTACTTCTGCTAGATACCATTTGAGTGCTTCTGTATCATTTTCAAAAGTTCTTATACCAATTGGTTTTCCAAAGTCATAAATCCAACCAGCACTCAAAGGAAGTGGTCTTCCACTTGCTATAGTAATTTCACTCAGACTCTTTTTTGTTTTCCAAGGAGTTGTTGTCATGCATCTATCCTTTCAACGTCTGTGTTAAAACTTGTAAATCCATTTTCTTTGATAACATGTAGAATACTGCTTACTCTACCAACAAGTTCATCTCTGTGCGAAATTAAAAATACGTTCTTATTTCTTTCTCTTGCCATTTTCTTCAATATGGCCAAACTAGCATCAACACCATTTGCATCCATACCACTGTCAACAAGTTCATCAATAGCAAGTAAGTTTATAGGGTGATTCATGCTTTCAAATACATCTCTAAAACTCCAACTTAAACCAAGTATCAGTCTATTTCTTTCACCTCTACTTAAATTATCAAAGTCAAGTTCTCTACCTAGTTCTGTAATTTGTACAGTAAGGTCACTCAAAAATTGTACTTCGTGCGGTAATCCAAGTTTTGTCAAATAATAATCTAGTCTACTATTAAGATAACTTAAATTTTGTTCAATGATACGTTTACGAACAAAACTATCTTTGTTTGTTAGTAGTTTTAATAAAAACTCTTGATGCTCTCTCAGTTTGTTTAGATCATTTATTGTGTCCCAACTGATTTCTTGTAATCCAGTTTCTTTAAGTGTATCAATTTGTTCAACGTATGGATTAGTATCTTGTTTTCTAGTTTCTACTTTACTCTTCAATTGGTCAACTGTACTTCTGTGACTGTATGCTTGTTCAATATCATCATATATTGTATTAGGAGAAGGACCAAGTTCACCAATCTCTTGAATTTGACTTCTATATTCTTCAATACCTTCTTTAAGTTCTTCTATATGATCTTCTGATTCTTTTACTGCCTCTTGTTTTGTCACAAGAATTTTTTCATGTGCTTCATCGTGTAAATCTTGGCCACAAGCATAACATTTATGGTCTTGTGTTTTAAGTAAGTCTTGTTGTGCTTTACCTAAACGTTTTGATTCTCTGTCAAATTGACTTTGAAGTTTTCCTAAATCTGTTTCTGCTGTTCTTAAAGCAGTTTGTTTTTCTTTGTATTCTTCTAATTCTCTGTGTGCAACTAATTCAGCATCGATATCAATCTTTTCAAGTTCAGCAATACCACTTTCTAAATCTTGTACTTCTTCTTCATATTTCTTTTGCCACAAACTTGATCTTCTTTCAAGATCTTTTATGCTGTCTTCAATTTTTTGATTTGCAGTTTGTATTCCTTTGATTCTGTAATCTTCTTCTTGAACACTATCTTTTGTATTTTTAATTAATTCTTTTAGAATAGTTGCCTTTTCACTTAACTGTGTTATTCCTAAAAGTTGTTCAATAACATCTCTTTGATCATTTGCTTTCATGCTTAAGAAAGGTTCGGTATATGTGTTTAACGCCAGTACATGTTTGAACATTACATGGCTCATACCAATAATACGTTGAATCTGTTCTTGACTTAATCTACCTTCTCCTTGCATTTCATCTGTAGAATCTGAAACTTGGTTATTATTGTTAACCATAAACCTAAACATGTTAGGTGAACGACCTCTTTCAATTCTATATTCGTTGCCATCTTTTGTAAAATCAACAGTAACTAACATACCTTTGCCGTTTGTTTTGTTAATTAGGTTGTTTTTGCGAATGTTTGTCAGGGCATTTCCGTATAATGCATAACTAAGAGCATTCAGAATTGTTGTTTTTCCTGTACCATTTCTATTTCCATCTCCTCCTAAATCAACGTTCATACCAAGTACTAACGTAAGTGGTTCTCGATCAAAATGAACTGCTTGGGTTACATTCCCAACACTCATAAAGTTTTTAATAGTAATTGATTTTATATGCAACATACAGTTCCTTATTCCGATAGTTGATTGTATATGTCAACGAGTAGTCTTTTGTCTATAACTTCACTTTCAATGTTCTGTATCTGATTGATAACAATCTGATCAACGCTTTCAAAAGTTACTTCACCTTTTTGTGCCCAGTCGGTGGCATGTTCTTCTTTCATTTGGGGCATCAAACTTATTTCACGTAATTGATATGTTTTTGCAAATTCTTCTTTAATAAAAGTTGCTTCTTCGTATGTGATATCAATATCTAGTGTAACTCTACAATAAGTTTTTGGACTTAAATATTTTGCAGGATCTTCAAGAAGTGTGCTTAATTTTATTGTTCTATATTTAGGCATATCTGGCCAATCAATAAACTGTGGCTTACCGCCCCACTCTAAAATCATCATGCCTCTTTCATCGTCCCATGTATCAGCAAAGTTGTGTGGGAACGGTGAACCTAAATACCAAATGTTACCTTTATTCTGTCTTTTATGAAAATGTCCAGAAAATACATATTCAGGACCAGCAAGATCTTCTGCTTTTATACCTCCATGGTCTGGCATATCTACCATGGCATTCATTTTAAAGTATGGTAATTCAAAATGGCCAAAAACGTATCTTGTGTCAAGTTTACGCATTTGTCTCCATTCGTTTTCAACTAACCACGGTACAATAGCAACGTCATCTTTTATTAGTGTTTTATCATTAATAATATGAACATTGTTCCATTGATTAACAAAAGGAAGTGAGTGTATTTCTCGCTTTTCACGATAGAAAAGATCATGATTGCCCATGATCATATAAACATTTTCAAAGGCTTCAGATAAAAAGCCAATGTTTGAAACAGTATAGTTTAATGTGCTAACATTCACAGAACTTCTGTGATGATGCCAGTCTCCTAAAAATATACAAGTTTCACAGTTATTTTGTTTTGCTTGTTCTATAAACCACTTTACAAAATCTTCGCAATCTTTATTGAAAATTCTGCTATTCGCTTTATTACCAAAGTGTATATCAGTGAAACAAGCAACTTTATTAAAAAGTTGTGTCATGTGTTTTAGACATCCTCTACGTCATAGTCTCTCTTCATATTATACACTCTTTCTCGCTCTTGAGCAAGAGCCATTTCGTGTTCTACTTGTCTTGTGTAACTAGGTGTTTGACCTGCTTGTTCAAGTAAATCATCTCTCATGCTTTGGTTACGTTTCTCCATGTTTAGTACTCTTGTGAAACTATTGTTAACCGCGGCCGTATAATATGCAAAAGGATTTTGACTTTTAGATTCATCAAATTGAAGTGCGATTTGAGAAAGTTGTAACAATGCTTGTGATCTCATTTCATCAACATATGTATAACCACGCCAGTTTGCTCTCATACTATATCTTTGACATAGCATCATAAACATTTTTGCTAACTTTGGAGTTATACTTCCATGATCGACACTAAATGCACCATTATCTAGTCCACCTTCCCAGTGGCTTCTAGCAACTTCTTGCCATGCACCATCTACCCATCTATATTGTTTAAATGGTGGATAGTTACATCTTGCATGATGATCTGCTGTCGTTTTTGGTTTGTTTTTCCTTCCAGGTGCTAACGGAATGTGTTCAAATGTCATGACTCTAACAATTACATCTTCTTTTGCAGGAACTTCCTGCGCCTCTTTAAAAGTAATTTGTCTTGGTTTTTGTCCTCTGTGTCCTGCATCTTCCCATTCTTTTACTGCACGTTCAAATGCTTTTCCGGCTAGCCTGGCTTTTCTGTTTGCTATTGCTTCATCAACTTTTTCATCTGTTAGTTCATCTAATCCGTGTACAATAAGATCGTACATCTGGTATTCTTCATCTAAATACCAACAGTATGTCATTTTTGATTTTTGTATTTCTTCTAAAATATTTTTGTTGTTTAAATAGTTGACTCTCTTTTTAGTTGTCATAGATTTTTTCCTAAGGTTGTAGAAGTCTTACTCTACAACAACAATATACAGTATATTGTGCTACATGTCAACCACTAATTGCAAAAAACACATGTTTTTTCCGGCGATAAATACTTGCAACGGAGAAGAACAATGAAACTTAATCATATACTTACAGAAGC
>MDTC01032822.1_pt1 | contig 12870 bp, 8 predicted proteins | sample 811181 | NCBI WGS metagenome assembly MDTC01 (sample SAMN05326644, study PRJNA326480) | marine metagenome | isolation source: seawater | place: Pacific Ocean: North | collected 2011 | reverse complement strand
TTCCTGAACCCACGCAAGCAGCACAACCAGAACCTACACCTGAGCCAGTTCCTGAACCAGTTCCACAACCTGAACCAGTTCCTGAACCAACACCTGAACCAGTTCCACAACCTGAACCAACACCTGAGCCAGTTCCTGAGCCAGTTCCTGAGCCAGTTCCTGAACCTGAACCAACACCTGAACCAGTTCCTGAGCCAGTTCCTGAACCTGAACCAACACCTGAACCAGCGCAAGCAGCAGAACCTGAACCAACACCTGAGCCAGTTCCTACACCTGAACTAACACCTGAACCCGCGCAAGCAGCAGAACCTGAACCAACACCTGAACCAGTTCCAGAACCTGAACCAACACCAGAACCAGTTCCACAACCTGAACCCGCGCAAGCAGCAGTACCTGATTCATTTATAGAACCTGAACCAGAACCTGAACCAGTTCCTGATTCATTTATAGAACCTGAACCAGTACCTGAACCTAGTATTGATAGTAATTTTAGTATAAAATTAGGAGATGTAAATAATGATGGTATATTTAATGGTGCTGATGTTGTATTTTTAGCATCTTGGGTAGCAGGAATTGAAGAACAAAAATATTTATCTGAATTAGATCCATATTTTGATTTAAAAGGAGATGTAAATAATGATAATAGTGTTAACGGTGCTGATGTAGTGTATATGGCATCAACAGTTGCTAATATTCAAGGATATGAAATTAGTGGAGATATTAATATACCAAGAAATATAATTAGATCAAATAGAAGTTCATCAATAAATGGATATTTCTGGACAGAAAATAATAAAGTTTATTTCCAAACAGTTGGTTCAATAAAATTAACTTCAATTAAATTATATTTTAGAGATGATATAAATTATAATGCATTTAATCAATATTTACAAGGTACAATAATTAATGCATTTGGAAGTTATGCTTGGACATTAGTAACTAATAGTTCAGAAAAATCAATATTCTTTTACGGAACAACAACTCAAGCAATTTCATCTGAAAATACACCAACATTATTTTATATAACTGATACAAATAATGAAATATTACAAATAAGTGATGTTTCAAATGAATCTGCAAATAGTATTAATTCTGATACAATTATAATAGGAGATCCTAATTTAATTAATATTCAACCAGAACCTCAACCAGAACCAGTACCAGCACCAGAACCTGAAATTATTCCTGAACCTGTAATAAATGAATGTGAAAAATTATTTATATATATTAACGAAAATGATAATAAAGTATATTTTATAACCAAAGATAATTTTAAATTTACTTCTATTAAAATATACTTTGAAAATGAAATAAATTATAATGCATTTTTACAATATCAAGAAAATACAACAATTAATGCATTTGGTGCTTATCCTTGGACTGTTGTTCCTAATACCTCTGAAAGATCAATATTCTTTTACGGAACAACTAATCAAGCAATATCATCTCAAGATATAGAAAGTTTATTATATATCACAAATATTAATAATAATATTATTGCAGTAAGTGATATTTCTGATGAAAATGCTAACTCTGTTGATATAAATTGTATAATAATTGGACAACCAACTGTAATAACCGAACCAGCACCTGAACCCGTACAAGTGACAACTCCAGAACCAGCACCTGTTCCTGAACCAACTCCAGAACCAGCACCTGTTCCTGAACCTACACCTGAACCCGCGCAAGCAGCTGAACCAACACCTGAACCAGTTCCAACACCTGAACCCGCGCAAGCAGCTGAACCAACACCTGAACCCGCGCAAGCAGCTGAACCAGTACCAGAACCAACGCCTGAACCAGTTCCAACACCTGAACCTACACCTGAACCTACACCTGAACCCGCGCAAGCAGCTGAACCAGAACCAGTACCTGAACCAATACCTGAACCTACACCAGTTCCTGAACCAGTTCCTACACCAGAACCAGTGCCTGAACCAGCGCAAGCAGCTGAACCAGTTCCAGCACCTGAACCAATTCCTGAACCAGTACCAGAACCAGTACCTGAACCAATTCCTGAACCAGAATCAAAAGATTGGATTGATTTTAATTTAATTGGAACTAATTTAAATAATGTAAATGATATAATAAAATTAGCAAGATATAGATCAGTAAATGGAAAAGTTGAACAAATAGTAGAAGCAGAAGTTATACAAAATAGTATTATAATGGAATTAAAATTTGGTGAGACATATATAAATAGTGAAATAGAAGTAGAAATAATCTCAACAGTTAGATTTGATTTCTTAACTTATAAAGGAAAAGGATTAATTAGACAATACTTAATGGAAGAATTAGATAATTATGAACCAAGCAGATGGGCTGTAGAAGAATTAAATAATGGATTATTTAGAACATATATTCAAAGTTATCATAGAAATATGCATCTAAATTCAGGATGTTCATCCCAAGAATTTCAATCTGGTATTTGTGAAGATCCACATATATTAACAATAGGTGGTAATAGATTAGATTTACCTCACGATGATGGAATTTATAATATGATAGAAGGATTAGGATTAAGAGTTAATGTAAAATGTCAAATATTAGGTAGAGGCTCTTATGCAAAATACTATTATATAAATTATAATGACGATGAAATTATAATAGATATAGACAGTTTAGAAATTAAAGATTATAGAAACAAACTAGAATTAAAATATCATTTATTAAAAAATAAAGATTATCTAGGAAATGAATTAATAATTGAAAAGAAATTAAGATCATTAATAATTAAAAGTATAGATGGTAATTTAGAATTATTACTAAATTCAGAAACAAGAGGATTATTAATTAAATCAAAACATAATTTTACACAAGAAAATAGTATTGGTATATTAATGTCCTCGCCTGTTGATGAATGTAAAATAGATGATCTTAAAAATTAAATATTTTTAAACTACTATAACAAATAAATATTATAGTAATTATGAAAACAAAATGCGATATTTGTAACAAAAAAGTTTTACTAATTTATTCTTGTAAATGTAATAAAAATTTCTGTAATAAACATCATTATCCTGAAGATCATAATTGTACATTTAATTTTAAAGAAGAATATAAAAAAAAAATTAATAGAATTAAATCCTATTATTAAAAATGATAAATTAATAAAAATAGAATAATTATTTTAAAATGACTGACGAATTTTCAATTGAAGAAAAGTCTTTTTTACTTAATTTATCATACAATTTATTAAATTTAATTATTAAATCCTTATAATTAATTTTAACTGAATGTCCCCAAATAAATGTTTTCATAATTTTTCCATCTAAATTCTCTAAGGATTTTAACTTTTTAATAATCTTTTCATAATTTTCAATAAAATATTTTTCAATTACATTATTAAAATAAGGAAAATGATCCTCTTTTTCTAACATCCCTAATATTGCAAATTCATATGTATTAAATCTTATATATTCATTGTATTCAATCGATTTAGGATCATTTTTATTAGTATTTTCAAAATTAGGTTCGTTTAAAATTGGATTTTCATCTAATAAACTTTGTATAGAAATTAATAATGAATTTAATGTTTGAACTGAACTCCATTTTGGACCAGGCCAAGTTCCAATAATAGATAGACACACTTTACCCTTTTCATATAAATTGGGATTAAATCTGATTTTTCCATTTATAGTTTCAAATTTAGCACCAGGATGAATAAAAGGATACTTATCTGGAATATCAATGGTAAAGAAAAAGAATCCATCTTCATAAGGTGTATCATCAGGTCCAATTATTAATGCTTTAATTTGTTTAATATTATTTTCATCAAAATAAACAAATATTTTAGGATTATAATCACTTTTAATTTCTTTTATATCAGATAAAATTCTTTTAACAGTAATTGATTTTTTATTTAATGACATTATATATTTATATAAATATCTAGTTTTTAAATATACTTAAACTCATTCATAATTTTTAATATTTGATTTAACAATAAAAAATATATATTTGGTATAATATGCCTATTGAAAAATACACAAAGAAATTATTTGACTTATTAAATAAATGTAAAGTAAAGAGAGATCAAACATCAACTCATATATCAATGGGAACTCCAGTAGGATGTTATAATATTAATGTATCAAAACGAAGTAGACTTCATACTTTAATGAGACGCGCAATTGAAAATGAAAATATAAGTTTACATTTACTTGAAAAACATAGAAATCAAGGTCCTTTACTATTTGATATAGATATTAAATATGAGTCAGATTCATCTGCTAGGATATATAATGATATGGATATTAAAAAAACAGTTGAAATATATAATAAATACATTTGTAAATATTTAAATATAAATGATATAGAAAACGAATGTTTCATTACTGAAAAAAAAATACCAAATTGTTCAAGTGGTAATTTATACAAAGACGGTTTTCATGGCATATTTCCAAATATTTGCGTTTCAAATGAAATTCAATATTTAATCAGATTAGATGTAATTCAAGATTTTAAAGAAAATGATTACTTTAAAAATTTAAATTACAAAAATAAATATGAAGATATATTCGATGAGGCTATTATTGAAAAAAATGGTTGGTTAATGTATGGTTGCAGTAAACCAAAAAGAGATCCATACTTATTAACCTATATTATTGATAAAAATTTAAATTTTCTTAATTTGACATCTTTTAAAAAAAATAACAATTTAGAAGATTTAATAAACATATTTAGTATACGAAGATTTAGTAAAGAAGATCTTACAAAATATAATACTGATTACAATACTGACTTGATTGAAGAAAAAATTAAAAATTTAAATATTAAAAAAAATAATAATATTAAAATTAGAAAAAAAAGTAGAGAATACTCTGAAGAAGAAATAGAATACGCACAAAAATTAGTTAAACTATTATCAGAAGAACGTGCTGATAGTTATCAAAGTTGGATTGAAGTAGGATGGGCATTATTTAATATTGATGATCTATTATTAGACGAATTTATAGAGTTTAGTCAAAAAAGTCCTAAATTTATTAACGGAGATTGTGAAAAAAGATGGGACAAAATGAGAAACGAAGGTACAGGTGGGTTAGGATTGGGAACTTTAATTAAATGGACAAATGAAGATAATCCAGAAGAATTTAAAAAATTAGAAGATCAAGCTGAACAAAAAATTATAAGTAGATCATTAGTTGGAACTTCAGGTGATGTTGCTCGTGCATTTTATCATTTAAATAAAGGTAAATTTATTTGTGCATCTATTAAACATTCTTTATGGTACGAATTTAAAAATAGTAGATGGCAATCTATTGACTCCGCTACTACTATTATGTTAATGTTAAATGATGATTATCCTATAAAATATAAAAAATTATCTGACTCTTTATATTATAGATGCCAACAATTACAAGGTGATGAAAAAAAATTAATAGAACTGAGAAGAGAAGCAGCTCTTAAATTATCTGAAAAATTAACAACCGCTAAATTTAAAAAAGAAGTAATTGATGAATTGAAGCATAGATTTTATGATGAAGAATTTTTTAATAAATTAGATGAAAATAGATATTTATTAGGTTGTAAAAATGGTGTATTTGATTTAAAAAATTGTTTATTCAGAGAAGGTTATCCAGATGATTACTTGTCATTAAATACACATATTAATTATCAAGAATTTTCTAATGATGATGAAAAAATTTTAGAAATTAATAAATTTTTTAATGATATACAACCTGAAAATGATATGTGTAATTATATTTTAGATTATTTTTCAAGTTGTTTAATTGGACACTCCCCTGATGAATTATTTCATATTTGGACTGGATCAGGAGGAAATGGTAAATCATTATCAATTGGTTTATTTCAATCAATTATGGGTGATTATGGTTCAACAATAAGTATTACATTGCTAGTAAATAAAAGAGCTGCATCAAATGCAGCATCACCTGAAATGGCTAATTGTAAAGGAAAAAGATTTTTAGTTTTTCAAGAACCTGAAAATGATGATAAAATTCATGTAGGTCACATGAAAGAATTAACAGGAAATGATAAAATTAGTGCAAGAGCTTTGTTTAAAGAACCAATTGAATTTTATCCTCAATTTAAAACAATTTTAACTTGTAATAAATTACCTTTTATTCCTTCTAACGATGGGGGTACATGGAGACGATTAAGAGTAGCACCTTTTGAAATGAAATTTGTAAATAATCCAAATCCAGAAAATCCTTTAGAAAAAAAAAAAGATAGAGATTTAAAAAATAAGATGGATACATGGAAAGAAGCATTTTTATTTTTATTAATCCAAAGATATATTAAAAGATTTAGATTAGAAGGTTTAAAAGAACCAATTAAAGTTAAACAATTTACTAATGAATATCAGAAAAAAAGTGATATATTCTTAGAATATGTTAATGAACAAATTATTTATACTGGTGATAAAAAAGATAAAGTTAATGTTACTACATTATATTTAGATTTTAAATTTTGGTACAAAGAATCACACTCAGAAAGAGGAATTCCTAAAAAATTAGACTTTAAAGAAAATTTAGAAACTAAATTAGGTAAAATGGGTTCTGTAGGATGGAGAGGTCATAAATTAAAAAATACTGAAAAACAAAATATAGAATCTGATGATAGTGACTCTGATATTAATAGCCCTAATTTAAAAATAATTTAAATAAATTGAATTTAAATTTATTTAAATAATTAAATAATATATTATATAAAGAATGAAGTTTTGTCCTAAATGTAATTTTATGTTAGATATATGTAATAATGTATCTAGTAATTTATTACAAGAAATTAAATCATCTGATGAATTTATTGATTTATTAAATAATATAAATGAATTAAACTTTAATTACAAAATAAAATTTAAATTATCTGATTTACAAAAAAATAAAAATTTTATTAAACTAAATGATTCTGATAAAAATAGAATTATAAATAATTTTAATAAATTAAATAAATCTAATAATATTTTGTTCTTCTGTAATAATTGTAATTATATCGAACCTATGGAAAATGGAAAAATTTTATTTAAATCATCTTATATTAATAATAATATTAACCTAGCAAATGAAAAAAAAATAATTATTGATCCCACCTTACCAAGAACAAAAGATTTTATTTGTCCTAATAAAAAATGCACCTCTAATTTAAAAAAAAAAAATAATAAAGAAGCTATTTTTTATAGACCCGATCCAAAATCATATAGACTTATTTATATATGTGTGTCATGTTCTCAAAAATGGACACCATAATAAATTGAATTAAAAATATATTTAAAAATATAATATTATATATATAAAAATATGTCAAATAAAGAAACTGAAATTGAAATTAATGATAATATAGAATCTGATTCTGATGATGATCAATCTTCTAATGAAAATTCTGATGACGAATCAATAGAAGAAATATCAGAAATAGATAATACTGAAATTGAAAATGATGAAGAAAATATTATTTTTAATCAGATAGATCCTGAAAAAGAATTAAGTTTAAATAAAAGAATTCCAGACGATGAAAGAATATCATTACCTTATTTAACAAAATACGAAAAAGTAAATTTGATAGGAACTAGGGCAAAACAAATATCTGATGGATCAGACATTTATGTTATTAGTAAAAATGTTAAAACTGCTGTAGATATAAGTAAACTAGAATTAGAATATAAAAGACAACCTTTTAAAATTAAAAGAACTATGCCTGATGGAAGATATGAAATATGGTCATTAAATGAATTAGAAATTCTTGAATAATTAGCAAGAAAATCCTAATCCAACCATACCCTTAGTTATAATTAATACATTATAATTTACTGCATAAATTTTTATTATATAATCTGATTTTATTTGCTTATTATTCATATTTAATAATAATCTAGCATTATCAAAACAACTAAAATTACAAGATCCTGATGGTTGTATTTCTTCTGGTTTTAATGAAAAACTATATGTATATACAAAATTACTTGGTATTTTAGTATGATACCTTAATGGTTGTAATAATCTAAAATATTTTGCTGGTAATGGAAAAAATCGATCAGTTCCATTTAATTGTAATACTGCTGTATCAAATATATCTACTACTCCTGATGATGAAAAATTCTTTTCATTTGAAAAATTAAACCAATCATTACCATAAGTAAAATCTTCATCACTATCATTAGATCTAATTAAACTATCAGATCTTTGAATAGCCCAAACTAATTCTTTAACTGGATGAAAAAAATTTAGTTTAATTATTGGATTTTTATTTGATTTTTGAAAATAATAATCTCCATTAGATTGAATTTGTTCTATTAAATAAAAATGATTTTTTTGAGAAAATTTTTTCCTTTCATTTAAATCTAAATAAACAAAATCTATTAATAATTCGGCATTAAAACTAGGTAAAATTGGCTCGATATCTTTTTTATTTGAAATCCATAAATGATCAAAATTTCTCCATTTAATATTTACTTTTATATCATGATTTGATATTGCTATTATTGGTATCGCTAAACCTATATTTTTGCAAAACCAAAAATTTAATGGAATTATTAAATTTAACTCATCATTAAATGAATTTACACTATACCCTGAATAATCCTTCTTACCAATTAATTCATTATAACCTTGTCTCTTTTCTTGATTTAATGTTAATTCTGACCATATCTCTAACCACTCACCATACTGTTTATCAATTTTATAACCTCCAATTTCAATTTCTATATATTCAAAAATTGCATGACCCAATGAATTAACCCATGAAAAAATTGTACCAGTATGACATTTATTACAAGGACAGTTTAAATTTAAATCTTTAACACATACATTATTTTTAGTTTTTTTATTTAAACTACCTACTCTTACATGTAAACTCATATCTGATATTAAGTCTCCATCTTTACTAATATTAATAGAATTTAATGAACCAAACGAAACTCCACTTGAAAATACCTGAAATTTTGTTTCCATTGAAAAATTACTATGACGTTTATAAACTGATTTAAAAAATGTAATTTCAGGATTAGCTGTTAAAAAATTATCCTGTTCTCCTGTCGCTACTAATTGGATTAATCCTCCTCCCATAAATATATATAAAATATAAATTAATTACAATTAATAAACTTATCTAAATTATATATATGAATCATAATCAAGATTATGCATTTAACTCGCTTAAAATTATATCTAACTCTGACTCTTTTGATAATAACTCTGGTTCTATAATTATTAATGGTGGTATCGGTTGTAAAAAAACTATACATTGTAATACTATATGTTCCGATAATGCTTATTTCAAATCAATTAATATTACTGATAACTTTAATATAGATATTCTAAATCTAAATAATTTAATTTGTAATAACATACAATCTGATATTATTAATTATTCTAAAATTATTCCAATTGACTCAAACTCAATTATTGGTGATGATCTAAATAAAGTCGATATTATTTCAAATAATATTAATGTACAAAATTTAATTTCTAATACACATTCATCCGAATTAATTACTTCTAATCTTATTAATTTTAATTCAATTTTGCCTATTGATAACTCAAATTATATTGGTAACTGTGATAATAAAGTTAATATTTGTTCTAAAAAAATAATATCAGAATTTATATATTCTAAACAAACTGAATTTAATTCATTAAACGTTAATAATGATCTTTCTATATCAAAAAATTATAATAATAAATATATGATTAATACTAATACTCAAGAAAGTATCACTACTCTTAATTTTGATATACTTAATCTTAATAATACATTTAATAATATTAAAATTAATGATGATGGTATAGTTTTAGATGGTATTAATGTAATTAATTATCAAATAATTAATCTTAACGAACTAAATAATGAATATATTTTTCCAAATAAATCAACAATTATTATTTCTGATTTTAAAAATTGTAATTTTACAATATCTAATTATAAAATTAATAATGATGAATCATCTATTTTTTTAAATGGATCTACTATTAAAATTATAAATTTATCTTGTTACTCTATTCATATTAATCATAATATTATTCCACAAAATAATTATATGGATTTTATTTTTTATAACCAAAATTGGTTATCTCTTAAAAATAATAATAATAATATTATTCAAAATAATATTTGTAATCAAGATGATGACGATTTTTCTATTTGTTAATTTTTTATATTTAATATTATATAATGAATTTTTTATTATATGATACTATAAATAAAAAAAATATAAAAATTAATAAATTAGATTTAGAAACTAAAAAAAAAATTATTGATAATACTTTTATTATTAAAAATGATATAAATAAAGAATTTATTAAAATATTTTCTGACGATCTAAACTATATACCATTATTTGATCTTAATAATGAATCAATTAAATTTGTACAAAAAGACTTTGTTTATAAAGCTATAAAACAAAATCACTATAGAATAATTAATAATGACCTAATATACTTTTTAAAAAGAAATAATATTACTCATCTAAATGATAAAATTAAATTATTTGATTTAGATATTATACATAATAATTTTCTTAAATTTATTTATTATGATTCCGAAGAAATAGGATCCGACTTGAGTTACTTTCGTAATCCTGCATTTATAAAAAATTTAGAAGTTAAACCATTTTTAAAAAAAAGTGCTATAATTAATACAGCACTTAATATAGGTTTACTTAAACCAAAAGATCTTCCTTACAAAAATGACCTAAATATTATATTTGATAAAATTAAAACACTGTTTTTTACAGAAAAAATATTACTTGATCATATCAAATTAATTAATAATCAAAATATGAATTCTATTGTAAACTTTTTTTCTGTTTACGGATCATCTATTTTAAATGATTATTTAAGAGGTAATTTTAATTTTTATGACCAAAATATTGAACAACAAATTAATAAACTTTATAATTTAATTTCTAAAACAGAAGAAATTAAAGAAGAAAAATTAATATTTAGATTTATAGCTGAAGATTCATTTTTAAATTTGACAAAAGTTAATGATTACTATGAAAATGAATCATTTATTAGTTGTACAAGAAAACCTAATATTGATATTAATGATTTTGGTCATATAATTTTAAAAATATTTTTACCTAAAAATATTAAAGGTATTTTCTTATCTATTGAAAATGACTCAGCATTTTATGATGAAAAAGAAGTTATTATTAAGCCTGGTGTTAAATTTAAACTAAAAAATATTGATGATAATGTTGATTTTTATCTATTCGATAATAAAAAATTATTCTCTTCTAAAATTCTTAAAAGATATGAATTAGAAATTTTAGGTGTTTCTAATAAAATAATTATACCTAAATATCAAATTAAAAAATTACCTGAAATTGATATCATGAATATAAATTTTGATTTTGAAACAGGCGAAGAAAAAGCTACCAATATTATAAAAAACTTCTTTTATATAAATAGAACAGCTAATTTTATTTTTCCAAATAAATTAAAAAAAAAATTTTATTTTTATAATTACGATTCAACTAAGTCTTACTCAAAATTTCATTATTTTAAAATTACTAACGGATTTATTCTTTTTTCTTTTAATGAAAATAACGAATTAGATTGTTTTATCGAATTAGGTGATATCATTATTGTAAATTATCCTGCAAAATATATTAAAATTAACCCACATCCACAAACTACTCTTATCGTATCTTGTATTGCTTATTTATTTAATATTGATAAAATTAAAATATTCCCTGAATTTATATCACTTAACACTATTGTTAAAAATAAAAACCCAATATTACAAAATATTAAAATTAATAAGATTATTTATAATATTATAAATAATAAAAAATTACCTTTTGATTATGACCTATATAATAGAAATGAAATTTATAAATTTTTTAATGAAATTATTGATACAAAAACTTTACACTATAATCTATTCTATATTACTAAAAAAATATCATACAAAAATTTATTCACAGATATTATTCAAAATAACCCTATTAATATGAAATATTATAATAAAAGCTTACCTAATAATATATATAACTGCCATTATGACTTCTTCCCAAATAACTTCCTCATTAGTAATAATTTAATTCAATTTAACTATAATAATTATGATTTTTATTCTAATAATTACGATTATGATCATGATATATTTTCTAGAATTAATAGAATTAGAAGCACATCAATACTATCAGAAATTATAAATTAGTTACCAAACTCTCTATATTTAATTTTTCATATAACATTTTACCCTTACTCTTTTCTAAATAAATACTTATTTCATCTAACTTATTCTCATTATTTAACTTGTTATCACTCTCTATTAAAATTTTATATTTTGGAACATTGTCTATTTTTACTTCCAAATTAAATTTATTATATATCTCCTCTAATTTATCCTTTATAATATTAACTCCTCCAAAATATGGATTATTTAATATAAATTTTAATTCACTCCTAATTTTAAAATCACCATAAAAAAATTTAATTGCATTTTTTAATAATTCTATATCATTATTACTTATATCGAATTCTATTTCACAATTATTATAATAATAATTTATTAATTTATCATAACATTCATAATTTTTTAACGTCCATATTGTTTTTGTTGCATAATTTATATAGTCATCCTCCGTAAAAGTTTTAAATTTTAATTTCATAAATTTATTGAAAATTTTTAAAACTTTCATATATTTAATATACTTGTTATTCGCATTATTTTTATCGTCCTCTGATAAAAATTTTGTTGATAAATCTACATAACCTTTATCCTTATCTATCGCTATTACCAATAATGGATATTGCTTATTTACTTTTAATAAACAAACTGATTTTTTTTTTCTCCTTGATGACGCATTCGATAATTGTACCATACCATCTATACCATATTCTAATAAATTTACATATATTGATTCCTCTACTATATCATTTACATTACATATTACTATAT
>MDTC01193280.1_pt1 | contig 12871 bp, 11 predicted proteins | sample 811181 | NCBI WGS metagenome assembly MDTC01 (sample SAMN05326644, study PRJNA326480) | marine metagenome | isolation source: seawater | place: Pacific Ocean: North | collected 2011 | reverse complement strand
TTATCTATGATGAGCCCGTGATCCTCTAGGGCCATAATCGCGAGTATCGCAGTGAACCCAGCTGTTCCAATTGACATTGCTTGGTAAGTATTGAGTCCTTGTGGGACAGGAACGAGCCAGTCAGCATCTACTCGCGCTCTTTGAGCGTAGCCTCCCCAGTATCTTTCACCAACATGCCAGCCTGTTGAAATAACTTTGTCGCCCGGATTATAACGAACGTCGGAAGACTGTTCTACAACACCAGCAAAATCAATGCCTGGCACATGTGGGTAATTTCTTACTAACCCCCCGCCGCCAGGACTTAGACACAGGGCATCCTTATAATTTAATGTAGAATATTCAACCGCTACGGTTACATTGCCTTCCGGTAAATCTTCGATATTAATAAGTTGAACTTTGGACGATGTTTTACCGTTTGTATCTTTTTCTATTTTCAATGCATTAAACAAGTGTCTCTCCCTAAACTGAGATTTCATAATATTTTTATATCCTTTAATAGTATTATTTCCATCAATATGCGCTAAAGCAATTAAAACATACGTGGTTTACTCGAACCATCTATCAGACAAGGTTCATAAGGTATTTAATTTGTTTATAGATAAATTAATTAGCAACTTTGCAATTCAATTTTCTTATATGATAACCCCAGATTTTCCTGATAGGTCCTCACCATTATGACGTTCTGTTACTTGTTCGCTCTCTTCTCCCCAAGTTCTGTTTATCATGCGACCAAGTTGAACAGCTTTCCTATCTCCTATTTCCTTGGTCCATCTTTGAACATGTGTATATGATTCAACCTCCAAGAATTCCCCAGCATTATATAACTTACCAAGTGCTAGAACCCCGTACCAAGGCCATATTGAGATATCTGCGATCGTATAATTATTCCCACACATATATTGATTTTTGTTAAGATGCTGATCTAGCACATCCAATTGACGTTTGGTTTCCATACTGAATCTATCAATCGCGTATTTAATTTTTATTGGAGCATAATTATAGAAATGGCCAAACCCTCCTCCAAGGTAAGGAGCGCTGCTCATTTGCCAAAATAACCAAGATATGCATTCAGTCCTGGAAGCCAAGTCTTTTGGGATAAAGGATTCAAATTTCTCAGCTAAATATAGTAAAATTGATCCAGATTCAAAAATACGCTGTGAGGGTTTAACACTATGATCTACTAATGCAGGTATTTTTGAATTGGGATTAATTTCAACAAACCCACTCTTAAATTGATCTTCATCATTAATTGAAATTAAATGAGCATCGTATTCCGCGTCACTGTACCCAAGAGCTAATAACTCCTCTAATAATATAGTAACTTTTACTCCATTCGGGGTTGCCAGTGAATAGAGTTGAAGTGGATGCTTGCCAACCGGCATTTTACTCTTAATTCTTGAACCTGCGGTGGGTCGATTTATTTTACCATATTTCCCCTCACCTTTCTGATCCCATTTCCAGATTTTTTCTGGTACGTATTTCTGATCATTTTCCATTCCCTAATAATCCTTGCTAACCGAAACTGAATGATATTAAGCTAAGTTAGATTTTAAGAAAAGCGCTCTTCCTATATTTTTTAAAGAAACTGTTATTTAACGTAAAAAAAAAGAATATACCATGAAAGATCCTTATACTGGAAGCTGCCTATGCGGGGCCTTATGTTACGAAATTAAGGGAGAACCCATTACAGTTTATAATTGTCATTGTACCGAATGCCAAAAAGTAGCAGCTAGTGCCTTTGGAATGTCCGTACGTGTGGGCTCAGAAGATTTTTCTATAACGAGCGGAATTTATAAAAAAATTAAAACCATAGCGGACAGCGGAAGTATTAAAACCGGATTTTTTTGTCCTGAATGTGGTACTCGGATCTGTGGGAAATCAGATAATATTAAGTTCGTGGTCGTAAAAGCTGGAACTTTAGAAAACCCGAACTGGTTTTTCCCGATAGCGCATATTTGGACACGTAGTGCTCAGGACTGGTTTCCCTTTGCTGATGAGTTACCTAAATTCTCCGAGCAACCAGAGAATAATGAGGAATTAAATGAATTATGGCAGAAGCGTTCGTTATAGTATTAAAATTTATTTGCTAATCGTTGAATTGGGAAATTGGAGGTATTAAATGTCTACATTCATTTTGATTCATGGAGCATGGCATGGCGGATGGTGCTGGGAAAAAGTTAAATATATTTTAGAACAAAATGGTCATATTGTATTAGCCCCTGACCTACCAGGGCATGGGGAGGATAAAACTCCAATTTGTGATATTAGCTTAGAATCTTATGTTGATTGTGTTTGCGATTTACTTGATAGGCAGCAGGAAAAAGTAATTTTGGTGGGCCACTCCCTTGGTGGTCTAACCATTACACAAGCAGCCGAAAAGCACCCCGATACTATTGAGGTTTTAGTGTATCTGTCTGCACTTTTGTTAAGGAATGGTGATAGTCGCCATAGCATATCTGATAGTGAGCCGAGTGGATCAATGCTCGCTGAATATAGGGAATTAAATAAAAAAGAGGGTTATAGCACAGTAAAGGAACAAGGCTCAGAAAAGGTCTTTTACAATGATTGTTCTGATGATGATATTCTATGGGCTAAATCAAAATTAGTGCCACAATCGCTTCAACCGATGGATGTTCCTATGTCGACGAGCAAAAAAAATTTTGGTAGTGTTCGGCGAATGTATATTGAGTGTCTTCAAGATAAGGCTATTATCCCAGAATTTCAAAAAAAAATGTATACCGAATTACCCTGCGAAAAAGTTATTGCTATGAATACATCCCATTCGCCTTTCTTATCTGCACCTCGTGAGCTAGCTAATCATCTAATATTTCTATCTAACCCAACAGCGTGATTGCAACAAACATCTGATTATTTAATAATACTTTAGTTGAGACTTGTGGTTTAAATTACAAAAGCCGAAATTTAAGGAGCCTTAGTATGGATTTGTTTAAAGCCCCCACTCTTTCTTCTCAAGGAGCGCATATTCCAGTTGTGGGGTATGGTACTATGCTTTTTCCGGAGCCTGAGCGGGCAGTAAATCTTATCAAATATTCTCTGGAATGCGGCTATCGCCATATAGATACGGCACGCAAGTATGGTTCAGAACAATGGGTTGGGGAAGGTATTCGAGCTTCAAGCGTAATTCGCGAGGATATATGGGTTACTTCAAAGGTAACTGAAGAAAATGCGCGCGCAGATGATTTTGCGCGTTCAGTGGAGACTAGTTTAGAAACACTTGGACTGGATTATGTTGATTTGCTCCTCATTCATTGGCCGCAGCCAAATGTACCTTTGGAAGAAACACTTGGGGCACTCGCAAAAGCTAAGCGGGATGGATTAGCCCGAAATATTGGGGTTTCTAACTTTACAGTGGCTCTTATTGAAGAAGCCATGCAGAAAACATCAGAGCCATTGTTCACAAATCAAGTAGAATATCATGCTTATATTCGTCAGGACAAAGTAATTGATGCATGTCAAAAAAATGGTTTACTCGTTACTTGTCATGTACCTTTGGCGCGTGGGGCGGTATTAAAAGATCCCGTGATTGTCAAGATCGCTCACTCTCGCGGCAAATCTCCAGCGCAGATTGCGCTCAAATGGCTTGTTCAGCAGCCCGATGTTATCGTTGTGCCTCGCGCACTGGCAAATTCCCAAATCAGTGAAAATATTAATATTTTTGATTTTAATCTTACGGACGATGAGATGGAAGAAATTGCTGTACTCCGCGATCGGAATCATAGGATAGTCGACCCTGAAGTCCGCCGCCCTATTTGGGACAAGGACTGACTTATATTTGTAATAATGAGCGAAAATTTTAATTTGTTAGGTATATTAGTATTGTTTAATATTATCTAAAGTATAATCTTTATGAAAAACCTTAAACTTGAAAGGTGATTTTAAATGACTGTGGAATTAGAGGCCCTTGTGTGGGTTACAGTGTTAACACTTTTTATGTGGCTGCCTTACGTATTTGCCCGAATTATAAATTTTGGGCTGATAACTGTGCTTAGATATCAGGCAGATGATAAACCATTACCATCTTGGGCTGAAAGAGCTAAAAACGCCCACAATAACTCAATTGAGAACCTAATTCCATTTGCTACATTGGTAATTGTGGCGAGTTTGGCAAATATATCTAATGATGCCACCGTATCCGCGGCGATTGCTTATTTTTGGCTACGCCTCGTTCATTACATTCTTCATATTTTAGGAATTTCATTTTTACGCACTATAGCTTTTGCCGGAGGTTGGCTGGCACAACTTTGTATAGCCTATCAAATTTTAGCAATTTAAATTAAACTAATTGACCTATTTATTTTTTCCATACGACCGGAAATATTGGGTGGTCAAATGATTGTTCTATTTCTAACTCAGGGACCAAATCTCTAAATGCTTGGAGCATATCATCCGGTATGCCTGAGCGAAGGCCGAAGGTGGCATCGTCACCTACCCACCTAGTGGCAAGACCTCTTCGTCGGTCATGAGGTGTTTTGTTACCCTTTGCCCCATGTAGTGTTCGAACATGGTGAATTGTGCAATCACCAGGTTTTAATTCCCATTCTGCAATATTATAACTAGCTAGATCAGAATCAATGTCGGGGATGGGCGTTAGATCATCGCTGTAATTGTCTCCTTTGGCAAAGCTACGAGGTGCATACATCGTATCACCTTTATGCGTACCCTTTAAATATTGGACTGCTCCATTAACAGAACTAACATCATCTAAAGCGATCCAGATTCCGCAGCATTGGAACCCATTCATTGCGAAATAAGGCGCATCTTGATGCCATGGAGTGGGTTGTGTTGCTCCAGCCTCTTTAACGAGTAAATGATCAAAAAAGAACTGAACACGGTCGCTTTCCATTAGGTGACCGGCTATTTCGCCTAAAGGCGAATTTATTAAAATACTTTTAATCACTGAATTATAGGCGGTTACAAATATTTCACCGAAAAATCTCGCTCCGTCTGCATCACCAAATTCTTTCCCATATGGTCCAGGATTTTGAAGAACACGCTCTACTTCTCTTCGTAATATTTCTATATCCTCTTCACCAAATACGTTTCTTACGCAAATAGCACCGTTATTTTTATACTCAGTAATATCATTGGTTGTAAGATATTTATTATTGCTGGAATTCATTCAACTGCCTTTATGGTATGTTTACATTACAATTATATTACCTACATAAAAGAAATCAATTTACTTTATGTTCATATTTTAAACTGACTTATGAACAAATCCGGACTAGTAAGATTATAAGTTGTACTATTTTACTAAAGAAATAAATTATTCTAGTATGCATGCTTAAATATTTTTAAAAAATTACCCATATAAATAAAGGGAATTATAATGAAAATTAGTTCAAAGGATATTGATGAGCGCGTGGCTCGATTTAAAGATCTCAAATATAGTAAGCAGGGATATCTTGACACCCGGATACCCAGTCATCGGCGGAATACTTATAATGTAATTGGCCGTGGTGTAACCGAGGATGACAACCTTAAACCAGCTATTAAAGATGCTAGAGATTTTAATTTAACGTACATTGGAGCTGAGCCAGGTTGTGGAGCTGCTCAGCATGACCATCCAACCGTTGAAGTATTTATTCCAATGAGTGGCAAATGGAGTATTCTGTGGGGAGAAAACGGTGAGTATGAAGTTAATATTGAGCAATTTGATGTTGTTAGTGTGCCACCAGGAATAATGAGAGGTTTTAGGAATGATGGCGATGAGCATGCTTTTATAATGGCAATTCTGGGGGGATCAGACTCGGGTCATGTGTCTTGGGCTCAAAATGTTATTATGGAAGCTGAAAAAACCGGCCTGAAGCTTAATGAGGATGGTACCGTAACAGAGCTTACTCCAGCGTCTGATTAAAGTTATCAAAAACATATTGCGATTTTATTATAATCCAAAAGTAAATAAGCCGCCTAAATTTGTAGTTACAAGTGCCTTATTCATTCTTCGCCGCATGCTCTCGATAAATTTTACTCCAGTGCAGTGCATTGGCATTACCACATCAGGGTTCATCAATATCAATTCATCGACGGTGTGCTCTATATATTCATTAGGAGCTAAACCTAGGTGAAATCCTCCTACAACAGCATGGAGTTTGTCTGTATTGGCTATGGCCATGGCTGTTTTCACTGTGTTGATTATGCCGGCGTGACCGCAAGATGATATCACAACTAGACCTCGCCCTTGAACCATGTAACAGGTAGCATGCTCATCTGGGTGTTCATCCAGCACCAACTTACCCTGTCTTTCTGACTCTGAAAAATGATCGTCGAATTCTTCAACAAGAGTTCCACCACTCACTGTTTCAAATGATGAACGCTCAATGAAACCTGATGTAAATGCATTTTTTAAAATATGAGGTTTTTCGCAGCAAACTTGTCCCACATTTAATGCAGTCAGAGAAGAACGATCAATGGCCCCCCATGGAAGGGGATCTTTATTTTTACCCCCCATCCATTTCTCGCGGAAGATTGTTTCTCCACCCACAAAAAGTTTTATATCATCTCTCATCTGCGTTCTAAAGTTCTTAACAAATCCATCCAACCCACCAAAGTGGTCTCGATGGCCATGGCTCAGGATGAGACCATCTATTTTGGATGGGTTGATGCCTAGGATATCAAAATTCCGATTAATAATTTCTGGTGTATAACCAAAATCAAGCAGGTATTCAGAATTACGTCCAGCCATGCTTGCTACAAGGTGTAACGACAAGCCCCATTCTCCAGCCAAGGTTGTCATCTGTTTACCGGGCAATCTTTTAGCTTGTTCTATTTTGACAAAATTATGTTCAATTTTGGGAGTGAATTGGTCGTAATAAGAGTCGACAACGATGCGTATTGATAATTTGTCTACTAAAGGCGTTTCAAATGGTAATTTCTCTAAGGACATTTAAATTCTTCCATTTAGATACAATCGACATTCTAATTCAAAAATTTATTACTTTTGATCATATTTGGCTAATAAACACTATACTTATTTCTCTAGTGTCTCGAAAAATTAGTTAATTGTTGAATAAGGTTTGAAGAATTCTAGTTTTTATAGCCAAGGTTGGGTGCTAACCATCGTTCGGCGTCGTCTATGGAAAGATTTTTTCTCTTAGCATAATCGATAACTTGATCTTTATTAATTTTGCCTACTCCAAAATAACGGCATTCCGGACGCCAAAAATACCAACCTGAAACCGACGCTGCGGGAGCCATAGCAAATGACTCGGTAAGGTGTATTCCAGTTTTGTTTTCTGCATCTAGAAGGTCAAAAAGTGTCTTTTTCTCGGTATGATCGGGACATGCAGGATATCCAGGTGCGGGACGAATGCCTTGGTACTTGCCCTTTATAATTTCTTTATTTGTTAAATTCTCGTTGCTTGAGTAGCCCCAGAATTCGGCACGAACTCTCTCATGCAGATGTTCTGCGAATGCCTCGGCTAAACGATCCGCAATTGCTTTTACCATAATAGAACTATAATCATCATTTAAATTCTCATATTTTTGAGCAAGTTTCTCAGCTCCAATGCCTCCAGAAACTGCAAAGGCGCCAATATAGTCGCACTTATCGTGGCTAATGGGCGCCACTAAATCAGATAAGGCCCAATATCTCTCTGAAGAGTTTGCGCGCTGTTGGCGTAAATTAAATAGTGTTGCAATAATATTTTTTCTACTCGCATCTTCAAATATTTTGATGTCGTCCCCATCGCTATTAGCGGGCCAGAAACCAATGACCCCATTAGCTGTTATACTCCGATCATCCATTATTTTCGATAATAGAGACTCTGCATCTGCAAATAATTTTTTTGCCTCCTCACCAATTATTTTATCATCAAAGATTTTTGGGTAGGTTCCATGTAACTGCCAAGAGTGAAAGAAGTGTGTCCAATCAATGCGGTTAATCAGATTCGATAATGGGTAATTTTCCAGCGATAAAGTGCCATTTACTTTTGGTACCGGAATAGGCGTATTCCAATCCAGTGCTGCCTTTTTTTCGCGAGCTTCAGTAAGCGAGATTAGCGCTGTAGATTGAGTTTTTTTCTCGAAATTTTCTCTTACTTTGGCATACTCTATCTTTGTTTGGTTGATAAAACTATATTTTTTTTCTTTACTTAACAAAGACGAGACGACAGAAGCCGCTCGTGATGCATCGTTAACATGTGTTACTGAACCATCGTAATAAGGTTCTATTTTTACAGCCGTATGAATTTTTGAGGTTGTTGCCCCACCGATTAATATTGGGATGTTAAAATTCTGCCGCGCCATTTCTTTCGCTATGTGCGCCATTTCGTTTAAAGAAGGCGTGATCAAGCCAGAGAGGCCAATAATATCGGCCTCATTTTTAATTGCCGCATCAAGAATAGTTTGTGCGGGCACCATAACGCCGAGATCAATAATTTCGAAGTTATTACATTGCAGAACGACGCCGACAATATTTTTTCCAATATCATGAACGTCTCCTTTTACTGTAGCCATAATAACTTTACCGCGAGATGATTTAGAAGAGCCGAGTTTTCTTTTTTCTTCTTCGATAAACGGAACTAGGTGGCCAACTGCTTGTTTCATAACTCTGGCACTCTTGACAACTTGGGGTAAAAACATTTTACCTTCACCAAAGAGATCTCCAACAACGTTCATTCCGTCCATCAATGGTCCTTCAATTACATCAATGGGTTGAACTGCTTGCTGTCGGGCTTCCTCAGTATCTTCTAAGATGAATTGGTTTATTCCTTGGACAAGAGAATATGTGAGGCGCTCAGAAATAGGTTTATCTCTCCAAGCCAGAGTATCTTTTTTTGTTATCGTATTTGATGAGAAATCTTGAGAAATTTCCAATAATCTCTCGGTACTATCGTTCCTCCGATTTAAGATTACATCTTCCACATATTCACGGAGTTTTGGATTAATATTTTCATATATAGCCAATTGGCCAGCATTTACTATCCCCATGGACATTCCAGCCTTGATAGCGTGGAATAGAAAGACAGAGTGCATGGCCTGTCTAACAGGTTCATTACCTCTGAATGAGAAAGATATGTTGCTTAGGCCACCGGATATATTTGCGTGAGGACAAATTTCACGAATAGTTCTTGTAGCTTCAATAAAATCATTAGCATAATTATTGTGTTCGTCCATACCGGTTGCGATAGCAAAGATATTGGGATCAAAAATTATATCCTCTGCTGGAAACCCATAATCCTCCGATAACAATTTATATGCTCGGCTACAGATTTCAATTTTTCGAGTAGCAGTATCAGCTTGGCCATGCTCGTCGAATGCCATAACTATGACTGCTGCGCCGTATTTGCGCGCTATTTCAGCTTGAAACTTGAAAGATGCTTCACCTTCTTTCAGGCTAATTGAATTGATGATAGACTTGCCTTGAATACACTTTAGTCCTGCCTCGATAACCGACCAATCTGATGAGTCGATCATTATTGGGACTCGACAAATATTTGGTTCTGAAGCAATCATATTTAGAAATGTGACCATTGCTTGTCTTGAGTCTAATAGGCCTTCGTCCATGTTTATATCAATAATCTGCGCGCCATTTTGGACCTGTTGAAGAGCTACTTCCATGGCTTCTTCAAAATTGCCATTCTTGATTAAGTTTGCGAACTTTTTAGATCCTGTTACGTTTGTCCGCTCACCAATATTTATAAATAGAGTGCTTTGATCAATAACTAGCGGTTCGAGGCCTGAAAGGCTCAGTTCTTTTTTCAGAGCCGGAATGTTGCGCGGGGGTTTTTTTTGAACTGCTTTTGAAATACTTGCTATGTGATCCGGGGTAGTTCCGCAGCATCCTCCCAAGAGGTTCACCAAGTTAGAGCTTGCAAACTCTCCAAGTGTTTCAGACATCATCGTTGCGGTTTCATCATATTCGCCAAAAGCATTTGGTAGTCCAGCGTTTGGATGGCAGGAAACATAACAATTGGCAATTCGTGAGAGATCTTCAACGTGTGGTCGCATATCCTCAGAGCCAAGTGCACAATTAACTCCTACGATTAGTGGCTCAGAATGTCGAACAGAGTGCCAAAATGCCTCGATCGTTTGACCAGATAATGTTCGATTTGATTTATCAGTTATTGTTACCGATATCATTAATGGTATTTTACATTTTATTTCTTCTGCGATGGAGTCAATCGCAATTAGGGCTGCTTTGCAGTTGAGGGTATCGAAAACGGTCTCTACCATGATGAAATCCACTCCACCAAGCATCAACGCTCTGGTTGCTTCTTCGTAGCTTTCAACTAATTCGTCAAAAGTGATATTTCTTGCAGATGGATTATTCACATCAGGTGACATGGATGCCGTTCGATTTGTTGGGCCTAAAACACCAGCAACAAATCGTGGCCGGTTTGGGTTTAGTTCTGATACTTCATCAGCGACTTTGCGTGCTAGTTTGGCTGACTGAAGGTTTAGTTCGTATGCTAAATGCGATAAACCAAAGTCACTTTGCGCAATTTGAGTAGATGAAAACGTATTTGTTTCAATAATATCTGCGCCGGAGTTTAGAAAACTTCTATGAATATCACCAATAATTTCTGGATTGGAGAGTGTAAGAAGATCGTTATTACCTGTTTGGGGAATCGTTGTATCTAAAATAACGTCTCCGCAGAAGTCACTTTCTTCTAACGAATGTTGCTGGATCATCGTTCCCATTGCACCGTCAAATACCAAAATACGACTTTTTAATTCATTTATAAATTTTTGGGTTTGTTCAAAAAAATTATCTGGATTAAATTTTGATAGGTTGGGGAATTTAATTGTGTTCAAATCATCTAGCAATTTTAACTCCAGGATTTAGTGAAAATTTTGAGAAACCTAAAGCGCTGATAATCTGTCTCGTTAATGTTGGTTTGTTAAGAGTGTAAAAATGAAAGTTTTGAACACCTTCTTCAATCAATTTATCGCATATTTTAGTTGAAATCTCAATTGATAGTTTATTTTTTTCATTTTCATTGTTAATTTTAGCGAATTGTTCATTGAAATGTTGAGGAAAAGTTGTGCCGCATCTCTCTGCCATATTTTTTGTTTTTTTATAATTCTCAATAGGCAGTATTCCGGGAATAATTGGAATGTTTACACCAGCCTTCATGCATTTCTCCCTGAATTCTAGAAAAACTTTAGCATTAAAAAAGAACTGGGTAATTGCTGAGGTGGCCCCAGCATCAATCTTCTGTTTAAGCCAGTCAATATTTGAGCTCATCGATTTTGAGTCGGGATGCATTTCTGGATAAGCACCAACTTTTATATTGGTAAAACCGACTTTACCTAAACCACGAATTAGATCGATTGAACTTTTAAAACCGTTCGGGTGTGCCTCAAATCTATCCGTATTTTTTGGCGGGTCACCGCGAAGAGCAACCATTTGTCTAATTCCTTTATCCCAGCAATTCTGTGCAAAATTTAATGTCTTAGTTTTACTTATTCCTGCACAAGTAAGGTGAGGAGCAACTGCCAATTTATGGTTTTGTTGTATCGCCTTTATCATATCTTTAGATTTATCTCGCGAACTTCCACCAGCACCATATGTAATAGATATAAAATCAGGCGAATAACACGTTAACTGATCAAGGCAAATCATCGATTGATTGCGTAATTTTGATGTTTTTGGTGGAAATAACTCAAAAGAAAATTTTGGTGTAACTTGTTTCATAATGCTTGAATTTTAAATGTTACTCTTTAGCTTTGCTATAATTGGGATCTTGTACCTCTTTTTTCTTTATGATAATAGCTCATAATAATAATAACTATTATGAAAAATATTCAATGCATATCGATATAAGACACTTACGAGCAATTGTTGCCATTCACCAATCTAAGTCACTTGCACAAGCTGCTGATCAATTACACATCACGCAGTCCGCATTATCGCATCAAATAAAAAATATGAGAGATCAACTGGGTGTTGAGCTTTTTGTTAAGGGCGTTAAGCCTCTCAGGCTATCTGTTGAAGGCTATCGTTTCTTGAGATCGGCGGAGAAAATACTTCCTGAATTAGACGCCTTGAAGATGGAGTTAATAGATGTAAAGGATGGAAATGCTGGCAGACTGCATATTGCAATTGAATGTCATGCGTGTTTTGAATGGTTATTCCCCGTTTTAAACATATTTCGACAAAGCTTTCCCAATGTGGATATAGATATTCGTCCTGGCCTCTCGTTTCGCGCGCTTCCTGCTTTGTCAGAGGGTGAGGTAGATGTTGTTATATCTTCAGATCCTGAACGAATTAGCGAAGTGGAATTTCATGAATTATTTTCATACGCACCAACGTTCATCGTATCGAAAGAAAATTCATTAAGCCAAAAGTCATTTATTGAAGCTAATGATCTTGCTGAGGAAACTTTAATTACCTATCCAGTTGAGCGCTCTCGCCTAGATGTGTTTAGCCAATTTCTTCTACCGGCGAAGGTAGAACCCAAATTGGTTAGGCAAGTGGAATTAACTGCCGTTATACTATTGCTTGTGGGAGCCAATAAAGGTGTTTCTGTCATACCTGACTGGGTCTTGGGTTCGTCAAACCTGTCACCTGATCTGACGGCCCTACCCCTTACTAAGTACGGGTTAAGCCGTACACTGCATGCTGCCACGAGAGAGGAAGCAAGTCTGAAACCATATGTGATAAAATTTATAGAACTTTGCCGAGTGGGACTGAGTCATAAACAAACCATATTAGAATAATCTATCAAGTTATAGCTTTTGTAATTTATGGGACAAAATTATTGACAGAATTTTGATATACCGTATTATTGTTTCTTAAATAAACCAACGTTTCATATATAAAACAATTTTTTATTGGGCTTATTCAAATGGATTACAATCCTAATCTTAAACTTTGGTCCCGCTCTAAACCCAACCAAATTGC
>MDTC01118547.1_pt1 | contig 12871 bp, 10 predicted proteins | sample 811181 | NCBI WGS metagenome assembly MDTC01 (sample SAMN05326644, study PRJNA326480) | marine metagenome | isolation source: seawater | place: Pacific Ocean: North | collected 2011 | reverse complement strand
TAAAGAGGGGCGAAAAAAAATATGGAGTCATATCTCGAATAATCATTTGTGGCATTAGAAATATGTCTCCTCAAATTTCATTGAAATTAGCAGAACTTGCAATTGAAAATAAAAACCACGGGGTTGTGGGCTTCGATCTTGCAGGACCTGAAAAATCTTTCCCCGCAAGGGAACACAAAAAAGCATTTGAACTTATTAAACAAAATAATTTAAAGTGCACTATACATGCTGGTGAGGCAACAGGGCCTTCATCTATATTTCAAGCTATCTATGATTGTGGTGCTGATAGAATTGGGCACGGCACACGATTATCAGAAGATAATAAATTATTAAATACTGTTAAAAACAAAAAAATTCCTCTTGAGATTTGCCTAACATCAAACTGGCAAACAAAGTGTGTTCATTCTTTGAAAGAACATCCGCTAAAATCATACTATGAGATGGGTATCATTTTATCATTAAATACTGACAACCGTCTTATATCAAATACAACCTTAAGTAATGAAATGATATTGGCAAATAAGTTATTTGGTTTTAGTCTACAAGATTTCAAAAGTCTTACTTTAATGGCTATGGAAAGTGCATTTATTGAAAATTCAATAAAGAAAAAAATAAAAGCTTTGATTTTAAATCAATATGAGAAAAATTTTGTTTGAATTATTAAAAACTGATTTACCTTCTAATTACTGTTATTTTTTCTGTAGTAGTAGAACCATTAGAACTATATATAGAAATTAGATAGACTCCACTAGAAACATAATCGCCATCATTATCTATACCATCCCAGGATAATTGATCACCATTTATACTTATACTATTATTTTTTATTTTTCTAATGACTGTTCCATCTAAAGTCATAATCATCATCGAAGATTCAAATGGTAGGCCATCAACTATCAGCGGTTTATCTGCTGGTATATAAAAAGGACTGGGATATACTATAATATTAGAAAAGTTTTTCTTTTTTTTACCAAACGGAATACGTAAAACATTTATTCCATTACCAGTTGCAATATATGCCAAGCTTCTTTCTTCATCAAAATCAATATCAAAAATTTCATCCGATAAAAGAGGACTATTAGAAGTTCTAAATCCATTTATATCAGGCCAATAAGTAGTATTTTCTAAAAGTATGTGTAAACCTTGACTTCTAGAATAGGTCCATATATTACCATTTGGATCGATTTTGATACCAGAACCACTCCCAAATGAAATATTAGGAAAATACGAGTACGGATTTTCACGAATAATCGGATTAATATTATCTCGCAAATCATAATAGTTTAATCCAGAAGGCGTAAGATAATAGATTCTATCATTTTCTCCCATAGCAACTGACCAAACCGTGCCTTCGGATATGATTTTATGCCAAGAAAATGATTCTGGATTAAAAGGTGAACCTTCATAATCTAGCATAAAAAGACCACCATTTGGATATATACCTAAATTAGCCTCTTCAGCTTGAAACGCAGAGAGCCAAGATCTATTCCACGAATCAAAAGTAATTGAAATAGGTGATTGACTAATCCTAACCGATGTTTCGGAGGATCCAAAATGTTTCCAAATGCCTGAAGGCGATAGAACATGCAGTGGGTTTTTCTTATACATAGAGTATGGATCAACAACCCAGAGATTCCCATTTGAATCAAATTCTAAATCTAAGATAACTAAGTAGGGAGTCTCTTTACTATCACCATAACTAAGATAAGTTGTATCAATGGTAGATATATCCATAGGATTATCAACATCCATCACTATAATACCTCCTCCTGATCTTGTTGGGTTGAATTTTTGTAACCTCGCTCCACGAATCGCACAATATATAAAGCCATTAGGCCCTTGCTCAATATCAGAAATATATTCACCAAAATCATATGGAACTAAGTCTGCTATAAACTTTGAATAGTCATAATCTTGATTAATAGTATCTGAATCTGAAATTTTAATTTCTAATATATTTCTCCACCCTTGCTTATCATCATATATCGAAATACCACGACTACTTCCACAAACAAGTCTTCCATCATCTAGAACTTCAATAGATGAGAAGTTAGAGACCTCAGGATTATTTGGAACTATAGATTCTATATTAACAAAAGGATTATTGGCTTCATTAGCTGGAAATAGCTTTAACCCTCTTTCTGTACCTATAATAATTGAGCTAGTATCTCTATATAGAGAAGTTATAACGCTTCCCAAAGGAAATTCACTTTTTGTGCCATCATTATTATTCCAAATAAGTCTCTCATCTTTAGCTAACCAAAAGCCCAGTGAATCAAGCGATATCAATTCAAATCCAAATTCAATCAAATTATTTTCCAGAAAAATAATATTATTATTTGTAGTATCTGATAAATCAATTTTCATCAATGATAATTCAGTTGAAACTAAAATTTGGTTATTCATTCTATGTAACCCAGTTACTTTACCATTAATGACATTATCATATTTTGTCCAACTATTAGGATTTTTAAGATTAAGTAAAACATTACCAATCCATATACCGTTATCAGTACCTAAATAAATATGAGTGTTCGTAGCTGTAAAACAATATATCTGACCCATTTCAGTTAAAAAATTTCTATAGCTATCTCTATACTCCCAATTTGAATCAAAAATAAATTTCATAATCCCCACGTCTTGACCTTCCCTATAAAAAGAAAATGCTAAAGAATCTAAAATTTGAAAATCATAAATCTCAGTTATTCCATAATCAAATATTTTTATAGTTTCCATATCTTCCAAATTATAAATCTGGATAAAACCGTAAGGGGAAGAACCACCAATCCAAATTTGGCCTAAATGATCAATCGATATTGCATTAAGGTTAACACCTTCTAAACCCTCAATAGTAGTAAGTGTGGTTTCCTCTTGAGTTATTTTATCAACGACAATAAGCCCACCAGAGGTAGCTGCAATTATATTATTATTTTGCATCGATATTTGCTTTATAAGCAAAGTTGAAGTAAGGGATTTCCAATCACCGATCCTAACTTGACAAACTAAAATAGATAAGCAAAAAATAAGAGAATAAAAATTTCTCATCATAATTATAAAAAGGTAAAAATATTTTTTGATTTTATTATGCTATTTATTATATAATAATATTCGAAAAGAAAATTAAATCTTATCTTAATATATTCACATAGTTTAATATCTTATTAACTTAATTTCTTATTAAATTTCGAAAAAATAGGATATGAATTATTAATAAAAAGAAAATGATAATATTACAAATTCCTTTTTCTTTTATTTTATTTTTCTAAATAATACACTCAATTTTGACACATGACCAAAAGTTATATTTTTAGCCCCTTAATTTTATTTTCGCTCTTATTAGGAATAGAAAAACCATTTCTTATTGAAGTTCGACCTAGACTAGTTGATGGAGCAAAAGTAATAGTAAACGTTGAAGTTGAAAACAGTCTCAAAAAACCAATAGAGTATCTGGAAGGTTTTATTTCAGAATTCAATGGTGAACAAAACTTAATTAACGAAAAAAAAGTTATACTACTTCATGAATATGAACCACCATTGCAAAGTGGATTTAGAGCGACTAAAAGTTTAATATATCCACTGAATAAAAAGAAACCACACAATTATAAATTTAGAGTGTCAAAAGTAAAGTATATGGGGGATCTAAGAATTTACACTTGGCATAAAAAAGTAGGCCTTATTCGGATAGATTGATTTTTTTACTTTGATGTTTTAAAAATTTATCCTCTAAAAGTTTAGAGTAATTTAAAGTATCTAAATCTAAAATAAGGTCATTAATCCATTTTCGAGTATAATTAGTATATTCGTCTATTAAAACTAATGGAATTCGTTCAGCATACATATTTGCTATTATTACTGCAGATGCTACAGGAATGTATCCATTTATAGGATCTTCATAAAAATTATCAATACTTTTAATTAATTCTCTTGTATTAAGGTAATCAACTGTTTCATTAAAAACTCTATCCGCTATTTCTTTATCAATAGCCCATGTCTTCAGATATCCATAAAGGCGACCATCAAGTACTCCATCTAAATATGCCTTCTTAACTCGTATCGTATTTTCAATATTATATTCAACTGTTTTACTAACTCTATTCCAATCCCTACCATCCCAAAATAATCTATTGCTTTGAGCACTTAGAATATAAAGACTGTACAGTAAAACAAAAAAAAATGGCTTTTTAATCATAGGGAATTTTAATATCATTGGATATTGTTAACGACAATCGTTTTAATATTTACAAATTCCATTAAACCACAATTGGAAAGTTCTCTACCATAGCCTGAGTTTTTTATTCCACCAAAAGGGAGTCTTGGATCTGACCTGACAAAATCATTCACAAAACAGGATCCTGCAAAAATTTTTTTAGATGCTATGAATTCACCTTTTTCTATATCTGCTGTAAAAACAGATGCTCCTAACCCAAATTCAGTATTATTAGCCAAGTCAATCCCATTTTGTTCATCAGTAGCAATAGTAATCGAAAAAACAGGTCCAAATATTTCTTCATCAAATGCAGTCATCCCCGGAGATACATTATCAAGAATAGTTATAGGATAAAATGCCCCTTTATCATTAATCAATTTACCACCTAAAATCAATTTAGCTCCCTCATTAATAGATTTTAATACTTGGCTATGAATTATATCTCTAGCTTCTAAAGAAACCATAGGACCTAAATCAACTTCATCAATAGGATCACCCATTACTTTTGTTAATAATTTTTCTTTAAGAATTTTAATAAATTCTAAATGATTACTCTTAGTAATGATTATTCTTTTTGCAGCAATACAACTTTGACCTCCATTGATTAATCTACCTGAAACACATGAATCTGCAGCCTGATTTAGGTTAGCATCATCTAAAATAAGATAAGGATCACTTCCACCTAGCTCCATTACAGTTTTTTTTAGATTATTTGATGCAATTGAAGCCACACTTTTACCAACTGGTGTACTTCCAGTTAACGTAACTGCTGATATATACTTATTTTCAATTATCTTCTTCACACTTGATCCGGGAATAATGATATTATTAAATAGACTTTCTGGACAACCTGATTTTAAAAATATTTCCTCTATAGCATGTGCACATCCTTGAACATTCGATGCATGCTTTAATATCACTCCATTTCCAGTAATCAAACTAGGAATTGCAAAACGAAAAACCTGCCAAAAGGGAAAATTCCAAGGCATTATACCAAGGATTAAACCTAGCGGTTCATATGAAATATAGCTTTTATAATTTTCTGTTTTAATGTCCTTTTTCAATAATATTTTTTTCGATTGATCTTGATAATAATCACAAAGAAAAATACATTTTTCAATTTCAGAGACACCTTGACTAATTGGTTTTCCCATTTCTAAAGCCATTAGGTTTGCATAATTATTACGGTTATCATTTAAAATACTGGAAACTTTTTCTAGACAGGATAATCTAAAATCAAGATCATTATTCATCCATTCACTTTGGATTTTAGATGCACTTAGAATGATATTAGAAACCTCAGATTTATTATGAATATTATAGGATTTCACTATTTCTAGATTTGTAGGATTAATAGATATTAGTTTTTTCGCCATATTAGATTAATCAAATTTATTTTTTAAAATTTTAAGAAGCCAATCACATCCACCCCAAATAGAAAACAAAGCCAAAATTATCAAATGGCTGAAACTTTCAGATTTTTTACTATATTCAGAAGCATAATAAAAACAAACTAAAGCACAAAAAAACAAGCTAAGACATACTAATAAATTTAATATTTTACTTGAACTCATTTAGTCGCTTGTTCATAACTGTAATATTCTATGCTTTTGCTTTAATATTCAAATAAATTGGCTCAACAGAACCAATTTCAGGGTTATACTCTGGCAAAAGGCTAGATAGTACAGACCTTATTTGCTTTGCACTTTTTTGGGAAAATTTAATTTCAAGATCGCTAATACTATTATTTAATAATTCATTTATAATTGGAGAATTTTTATTATCTTTGAAAACAAAAATTTTTTCATGATGTGTTCTATCAAGCATCTCATTATCTAAAACTAATTCTTCAACCTTTTTTTCGCCTGCTCTAGGTCCAGTAAAATTGATAGGAATATCTAATTCAGGTTCATATCCGGACAATCTAATTAGTTCATTTGCTATATCTAAAATACGCAATGGCTCACCCATGTCCAAAACGAATACCTCGCCACCCGAACCGATTGCCCCTGCTTGTAAAATTAATTGTCCAGCTTCCGAAACAGACATAAAATATCGTTCCATATCAGGATCAGTAACAGTAACAGGACCACCATTTTTTATTTGATCTTGAAATATGGGAATGACACTTCCTGAACTTCCTAGTACATTCCCAAATCTTACAGACATAAACTCAGTTCTTTTTGAATTAGCAAATTGGACAATTAATTCAGCTAACCGTTTGGTCGCCCCCATGACATTAATTGGTTTTACTGCTTTATCAGTACTAACCAAAACAAATTTTTGCACTTCAAATTTTAGAGAAAGTTGGGTGAGGTTCGCAGTTCCAAAAACATTTGTTTTCACTGCTTCCCATGGAAATTTTTCTTGCATAGGAACATGTTTATATGCTGCTGCGTGTAAAACAACTTGAGGTTTAAATTCCTCAAATACTTGGTCTAATACATCTTTATCTCTAATATCGCATAAAACAGTTTTAAATAAGACCGTTGAGTCTATTGATAGCACTTCCCGATCAATTTCAAATAAATTATACTCGCTAATATCAATCATAACTAAAACAGCTGGATTAAATTTAATACATTGACGAACCAATTCAGATCCAATACTGCCTCCAGAACCAGTAATTAATACTCTTTTCCCTTGAATGAATTTATTAATAGATTTATTATCTAGATTAACTTCATCTCTACCTAAAAGATCAATCAAAGATACTTCCCTAAATTCGGATAAAGTCACCCTCCCATTTACAATTTCTGATATTGAGGGGAGAGTTTTAAAAGTTTTCCCAGTTTTTTTACATAATTTAATAATATTTTTCATCTCTTCTTTAGTTGAAGAAGGAACGCAAATTAATATTTCATCATAGTCTGCTCTAAATTTTAGCAACTGACTTATATCTCCCAAAATAGGTATTCCATGGATCACAGATCCTATTTTCCGCTTATCATCATCAAAAATACCTACTACTTTCAACTTTTCTTTAGGCTGGTCAAAAGCCTGACGCAAAATTGATTGCCCTGTATTTCCTGCCCCTATTATGACTACCTTCTTTACGTCTTGGTTTGAATAATTAATACTAAAGTAGTTTGGGATATGGTTAAACAATATTCTAACTCCAATTCGGGTAGAACCAATAAATATATTAGAAAGAATAAAATCAATCAATATTACAGCAGTAGAAAATCCAAATATTTTTAAACTGTAATTATTTATAAAAAATATAATCGTACTTGCAACAAAATTTGCTTTAAAAACATTAATCATATCCCAAATACCCGTATAGCGCCACATACCTGTATACAAACCAAAAAATGAAAATAATAAAATTTTAATTGTAAAAATATTTAAGAAAAAAATTGAATTTAGATGAAGGCCAATATGCTCAGGTATAAGAAATTCATATCTAAGAAATATGCTTAAAAATACAGATAAAAAAATAGAAAAAAGATCAAGTCCAAAAAGAACATAAAAATTTCTATTCGTTAATCTGTTTAGCACTTTACTCACCGTCCTAATTTGGCAGTATTAAATTTAATTTGCTAAAAAATAATTTAATATAAATCGTTAAAAAACTTAGCCTTTTCTGGGAAGTTTTTCAAAAATGAAGATGAAACTATTTTTTTTATTCCGAACTTTGGAAAAATAATTGTTACTATTGTAAAAACAATAATTTTAAAATCATTAATAAATCCTCGTTTATCAAAATAGTAATTTGTTAATTCTGATTTAATTTGAAGTATTTTAGAATAGTCTTCTTGTGCAAAATACTCACTCATAATTTTTTCTTCCTCTCTAAATAGTATAGATGATAAATCAGTAACACCTGGTTTTATTTTATTTAAATATTTAAAATATTGATTATATTTTAAAACATAAATATTCAGTTCTGGTCTAGGTCCAACAAATACCATATCGCCCTTAATTATATTTATTAATTGAGGTAACTCATCTAGTTTATAGTATCTTAAGAGCTTACCTAATTTTGTTACTCGAGAATCATTTAAGCTTGAAAGCTCATTCATGGAATCATTCTCAAGCATTGTTCGAAACTTATATATGTTAAATTGTTTGTTTTTGAATCCTACTCTTTTTTGAGAATAAAATATTGGTGTACCTTGAAAAATATAACTTATAATAAAAATAAAAATAAAAAGTGGCAATAACGCCACTAAAATAAAAACGGCGAAAAACCTACTTGGAATATTCATTTCAACAATGATATTTACCCCATATTTTTCTAATATGATAGATAATATAATTTATTTCCCTATCTAATAAAGCTGGATAGATAGGCAAAGATATCACACTTTTTGAATGATCAGTCGCAATTGGAAAGTCCTGTATCCTAAATTTGTATTTTTTTATGAAGTATGTGTGCATATGGATTGGGATATAATGAACAGATGTACCAATTCCAACAGAATTTAATTTTTCTATTATCTGATCTCGATTTATCCTCCATTTGTTTTTATTTATTTTGATAACAAACAGATGCCAAGCATGGATACCAAATGCAGGTTCCTTTGGCAAAATAACACCTTCAATATTTAAAAGGCCATTTAAATAAATTTTTGCTATTTTATTTCTTCGTTTTAACCAAATATTAATTTTATCTAATTGATTTAAACCAAAAGAAGCAGATACATCGCTCATATTATATTTAAAGCCTAATTCAGTAATATCATAAGACCATTTTCTATGATATTTATAACGCGCCCAACCATCTTTAGACATGCCATGTAAAGATAATTTTCTAATTAAATTTGCAAATCTATCATTATTAGTTGTCAATGCTCCCCCCTCACCGCCGGTTGTTATATTTTTATTGGCATAGAATGAAAAAGCTGTAGCAAACTTTGTGTCACCTACTTTACCAAAATTTGATACAGTTTCTAATCCATGGGCTGCATCTTCTAAAAGGAAAGCATTATATTTCCTGCAAATTCTATTTAACTCTATAATATTTAAAGGATATCCCGCAAAATGGACAGGTAAAACTGCTACTATTTTATTATCATTTTTTAATAATGTTTCAATCATATTTAAATCAATGCTGTAGGAGTCTAACATACAATCAACTAAGATAGGTTCAAGCCCTGCATGTTCTCCTACTTCTACTGTTGAGGCAAAAGTATAGGTAGGCGCAATAAATTTAGACCCTTTTTTAAATCTACATGCTACAAGAGCTAAATGTAATGCAGCCGTGCACGAATTAACTGCAATTACATTTTTGGTATTTAAATATTTGGCTAATTTTTCTTCAAATTGTTTTGTTATCGGCCCAGTAGTCAACCAACCATCTCTAATCGATTCAGAAAATAATGAATTCATGTTTTTTGGAATAATTGGCTTGTGGTAAGGTATTTTCATCAAAAGCTTAAAATAAATTTTCCAGGTAAAAAATAATTAATATATATATATAATTGGTTTCCATTAATATTTTCATTTGAACGCCATTCTAGCCCTGCACCAATAGATAAATTATATCGCCACCACCACTCTACATCTAAGTTTACAAATTTCGTTTTTTCTATATTACCACTTGGAAAAGTAGTTATTTTAAAATTTGAATAAGGGGAATATGGATTATTTTTTATATTTTTCTCTCCAAATCTATAAGCTCCTAAACTAGAATCAACAATTAAATTTTCACTAAGTAGTTTAAATCCAAATCTAAATTGCTCACCATCACTACCATTATACCACCCTAGGGGTAATTCTCTTTGAACAAAGTTATTATACCCTTCCATATGTCTTAGCGTATGAGTTCCAATCATTATGTAGTCTAAATAAAAAAACGATTTCAAATTATTAAATGTTTTATTTTTCGTTTTTTTGTTTTCACCATCTCTAGAATATTTTTCTAAATAATTTTGATCATTAAATGGAGTAGGTAATTCTACTCTAATTGAATAAGCTTTTGAATCCCCTTCTCCCTTTTCCATACCATGATCTTTATCAATTGTATATTCATCATATAAAAGGTTACCTGATATTCGAAAATGGTATGGAAGCAATATATCCGCTGAGATCTGCCAAACACCATTCCCGCTAGAAAAACCGTCTTGATTTTGCCGGCCATTCATCTCAACTTCTAAATGACTTCCAATAGGATTTAAATATGCAATATCTAAATGTCTATTTTCACCTGAATAAATAGCGATCTCAGATATTGATAATACTATAGATTTATTATTTGTCCATTCAATTCCTCTACCAGTAATAAAACGATTGTAATTATCTACCCTTTCTAAATATCCATGCAAGTAACGAGCCCTAATATTTTTAGATTTAAACCCAATTAGACCATAATCATAGGACGGAGAGTTTTCGCTTAATACTAGCTGGATATCCTCACCAGCAGACCAGTCTTGTCTCCCTCGACCCCACTGTAATATGATAAAATCATTTTGGTATCCTATTCCTGAAATATCTATTTCTCCAGATCTACCATAATATCGCTGTTTTCCAGTATACCTAGGGAAAATATTACTATTATTATAAATTATTCTTGCATAAACATATGCATAAAAATATTTTTTGAATGATAAATGCCCAAAACCATAATAGGCAGTATTATTAACATTTGTTATGGAATCTACCCCGCTTATTCTTTTATTAATTAATCCAAAACGGGTAATGATTTTGATTGAATCATATACTGAATGGTAACCTGATATTATATCAAATCTAGGGGGACCTAAATTTGATATATTCTCCCAATTTTCATAAATACCACTAAATTTATTTTTTTTAAAACTATAAAATTCATTAGGGATTTCCTGATTTTTTCCAATATTAATCCACATCAGGAACAAAATAATAAAAAATCTAATTCTCTTTTCCATCTTTCATTTGTCCATTGAATTTAAAAATTTCTTTATTAAATGAAGGGCTGTTTATCTTTATATCATTCCATTTATTAAGGAAATAAAAACCACCACATAAAAATCCAATACCATATGAAATATGTAAAACAAAATAGGTAACAGGAAGCATTAGCATTGACAATATGTTTTTAGGCTTTTTTACAAGTTCATAAAACGTTGCAAATAAATTTGCAATTGTATAAGACATAAATAGACTAATAAAAAAAATAGGCTTTTTATTAATTATAAAATTAAAAAAACCAAAAATTAATAAAGAACAAAATATTGCAGGTACAATATGTCTCCAAGATGCTATTCCTCTTCTTTTCTGTATAACTCGAACTTTATAAAAACCATATTGAAAGTATTGACTGAAAAGTTTAAAAATTGAATCTCTTGTTACATAATAAGATATTAAAGACGGATCCAACCAAATTTTTTTATTGTTTTGATTGATCCTAAAGTTAAACTCATCATCTTGATTTTTTATTAAATCTTCGTCATAACTACCAAATTTTTGAAATACTTCTCTTTTATAAGCACCAAAAGCTAAAGTATCTACATAGCTACCAATTTCTAATTTTTGACGGAAAAGTGCACCTCCAACACCAAATTTGGAGGACTGAGCTAATCTTATAGAATTTCCAATTACTCCTAAACCAATATGAATAGTTCTACCACCAATACAGTCAGCATCAACTTTTTTTATTATCTTATAATAATTCTCAATATAATCTTTAGCAAGCTCCACATGACCATCTACTCGAATTATAATTTCTCCCATGCAAATTGTTAGAGCCTTATTAAAACCGCTAGCAGATATTTTATTAGGATTATTTATTAACTTTATTTTTTTATGTTTTTTTTCTAACTCTTCAACAATTTGTATAGTACCATCATCAGATTCACCATCTGATATAATAATCTCAAAATCTCGTCCATCAAATTTTTGGTATAAAATTGAATTAATCGTTTTAGAAATAAATTTAGCTTCATTTCTAATAGGTAAAATAAAGGAAATCATTAATTTCCCTTTTTATTAAGCATAATATTATCACTCTTTTTAATAATAAATACATTACTCAATCTAATCAATCTCAAATAATGTAATACATCGCCAATGCTATCAGGATGGAAGGATATTGTTTTTTTCATATTATTTTTCAATATAGATTATTATGATAATCATTATTTATCCTAATAATGGTATAGTTTTTATTATATATTTCCAATCTAATTAAACTTTAATCTATTATTGAATACTGTATATATTAGATTAACTATTTTTATTTATGACTAACCTAATTTGCTCCATCATTTTGGATGTATGCAAATTTATATTAAAATTTTCTTTAGCATCTCTCAAATTTGAACTACCATCTTTATTTCGAACTTTTTCATCTTTATAATATTTCATTAATGAAATAATTTGATTTATGTTTTTTGGATTAAAAGTTCTAGCATTTAAAAAAAGACTCTTTAATTCCTTCAAACTATCAATATCTGAAAATGAGACGGGGAGACCACTAGCTAGAGCACTAATAAGTGAAAGAGGAGATGTGTCCTTTTCAATAGGTGTATAAATAAAATGATCCAATGCAGAAAAAACATAATCTAAATCATCCCTGAAGCCAGTAAATATAATTTTTTTTGTTAATTTTTTATTATCTACAATTCTCATTAATTCAAAATAATATTTTTCATCAGCAAACAGTGGTGATCCAACTAAAATTAAAATTGAGTTAGGATCTTTAAGTAAATATTTGATAAAAGCTTGAATTAAAAAGTATTG
>MDTC01059690.1_pt1 | contig 12871 bp, 12 predicted proteins | sample 811181 | NCBI WGS metagenome assembly MDTC01 (sample SAMN05326644, study PRJNA326480) | marine metagenome | isolation source: seawater | place: Pacific Ocean: North | collected 2011 | reverse complement strand
AGGATTAACTGGGATTTTATTTTCAGGTAAAATTAAAAAGAAAGCTGAGTTCTGGGGTGATAAAAGAAAAAATGCTAATGGTCAAAAACTTAAAATTATGCAAGAAAGTTTTAAATTAATTCAGGAAATAAAAATTCTTAATGTTGGTAGATATTTTATTTCAAAGTTTTTTTCGTCTAATAAAATTTCAGCAATAAATGAATTTAAACATCAATTTGTTCTTTCTCTTCCAAGATACTGGTTTGAATTACTTGCAGTATTTGGATTTACAATTTTAATGCTCATTTTGAATTATCTCGGATATAAATCAAATGACTTAATTACTACTATTGGATTATTTGCAGCTGCTACATTTAAATTATTACCCTCTATAATTAGATTAATTAATAATGTGCAACAAATGCATTTTAGTTTGCCAGTCTTGAAAAATATTTCTAGTGGATTGGATAACAAAAAAAATTTATTAAATTTCGAAGATACAAATATGAATAAAAAACTTCCTTTCTTAAATGAAATATATTTTAAAGATATCTCTTTTAAATATCAAAATTCAGATAAAAAAGTTTTAGATAAAATAAACTTTAAAATTCTCAAAGGTACTACGGTAGGAATTATGGGTACAAGTGGTGTGGGCAAAACAACACTTGTAAACTTGTTACTTGGTTTATTAAAACCAACAAGTGGTTCAATATTTGTTGATGGGATTGATATAAGCAAAGATTTAAAATCATGGCAAAATAATATTGGTTATGTGCCACAGAATATCATTTTAATTGATGATAGTTTAAAAAAGAACATTGCGCTTGGTGAGGAAAATGAAGATATAAATGATAATAAAATAAATGAATGTATAAAAGAGACTCAATTAAGTAATTTCATTAAAGATAATATTCATGGTGTCAATACTCATGTTGGTGAACTAGGATCAAGACTATCTGGTGGACAAAAGCAGAGAATCGGAATTGCTAGATCTCTTTATAAAGATCCTGAAATTCTTTTACTTGATGAGTTTACAAATGCTTTAGATAATTCAACTGAAGAAAAAATAGTTAATGAAATCAAGAATTATAGCAAAACTAAAACAATAATAATCATATCTCATAAATTATCTACATTATCAAAATGTGATACAATTTACGAACTTACTAATGAAGGGTTAAATTTAAGATGATTAATAAAAAGCAAATTCAAGAGTATGAAGAAAAAGGTTTTTTTGTTTTAAAAAAATTTTTATCAAAAATAGAAATAAAAAATTGCTCAAAAAGTTTAGAGGATTATGCAAAAAGATTTAAATCAAAAAATAATAGAAATATTAATTTTACAAAAAATAATACTGTAAATTCTATTCATGATCTTGAAAAATGGATTTGGACAAAAAATCTTCGAAAAAAATTTAAAAAAAAATATCTTATAAAAAATATTATTAAGTCTGAACCAAAAAATTTTGGTTCAGAATATTTTGCTAAACCTTCTAAATATGGATTAGAGTCTCCTCCGCACCAGGACAATTTTTATTGGTGTGTTAATAATAATAGAGGTATCACAGTTTGGATTTCATTAGATAAGGCTAGTAAAATAAATGGAGGAGTTTACTATTATGTGGGAAGTCATAAATTAGGCCTTCTAAAACATAAACCTTCTTTTGCTCCTGGAAGTTCTCAAACCATCAAATCGATTAATAAATTAAAAAAATATAAGATTGAAATACCTAAGTTAAACCCTGGTGATTGTATAATACATAATTCTTTAGTAGTGCATGGTAGTAAAAAAAATAATAGCAACAAGAGCCGAAGAGGAATTACATTAAGATACATTCCATTTAGGTCAAAAATACTAAGTAATTCAAAAAGAGATTATGAAAAAAGTTTAAAAAAACAAATCGTTGAAAGAATTTAAATGCCTGGATTTGAATGGATAGATAAAAAAGAACTAAAAATAGTTCAAAAAATATTTAATGATGGTGGGACACTTATAGCTCATGGATTCGATAAATTAAGAAAAAAATACTATGTTAGAGATTTTGAAAAATATTCACAAAATTATTTCAAATCAAAAAATTGTTTAGCTGTTTCTTCAGGAACAGCTGCTATTAAAGTTGCTTTAAAATCTTTAGGTGTTAAAGCAGGGGACGAAGTTATTACACAATCATTTAATTTTATAGCTACTATTGAAGCAATATTAGATTGTGGAGCAATTCCAATTATAGCTAATATTGATGACTCATTAAATATGGATCCTGAAGAAATTCCAAGGTTAAAAAATAAAAAAACAAAAGCAATAGTACCTGTACATATGCTTGGGGTACCATGTGAGATGTCAAAAATTATGTATTATTCAAAAAAATTTAAAATTCCAATTTTAGAAGATAACTGTGAGGCTGTAGGAGGTAAATATAAAGACAAGTTTCTTGGTACAATTGGTGATGTTGGGGTATTTAGTTTCGATCATGGAAAAATAATTACTTCTGGTGAGGGAGGAATGATTTTAACTGATAATAAAAAATTAGCTAATTATGCTAAAGAGTTTCATGATCATGGTCATCAAAATAACAAAAAATTTCCAAGAGGCAGAGATACGAGAAAAATTTTTGGTTTTAATTATAGGATGACAGAACTTCAAGGAGCAATTGCAACTGTACAGCTAGGAAAACTTAAAGAAATGATAAGTTCAAATATTAAAAGATATAAGGTTTTACAAAAACAATTATCGGCTCATTTTATAATTAGAAAAATTCCACTAGGGAGCAAATGTATAAATGATACTTTTATATTAATTCAAAAAAACAAAAAAAAGAGAGCAAAAATAATAAAATTACTCAATGAAATGAAATTTGGCACAAAAAATTTACCAGACGCTATGGAATGGCATTGCAGTTATTTTTGGGATCATGCATTATCAAAAAAACAAGTTAGTGGATCAAAAAAAAGTTTTGAAATACTTAATAGCTGTATAGCGATTCCTATCCTTAAGAATAAATCAATAAAACAATATAAAGAGTTATCACTAAAAATTATTAAATACAGATGAGCTATTTATTCTTAATTCCCGCAAGAGGAGGTTCAAAAAGAATCAAGAATAAAAATTTAATTAAGATTAATAACAAACCTTTAATTGATTACACGCTTAACATTTGTAAGAAATTTAAGAATATTGAAACTGTTATCTCTACAGATAGTACTGCAATTAGAAATCATTGTATTAAAAAGGGTTTCCTTAATATTCATGAAAGACCAAAAAAATATTCTAAAGATCATTCTTCAATGATAGATGTTTTGTTGGATTATTTGAGTTATTTATCTAAAAATAAAATTGAAAAATATAAATACATTATTCTGCTTCAACCCACTTCTCCTTTGCGTACTTATTTTGATATTAAAAAATCCTTAAATTTTTTTAAAAAAAAAAAATTAAATAGTTTGGCATCAGTCTCTAAAATGAGAGAACATCCCTATGAATGTGTTGAGATAAAAAATAAAAAATGGAATTATTTAGCTGAGCCAAAGAAAAAAATTTCAATATCACAAAACTATAAATTCAACTTCTTTTTTATTGATGGATCAATTTACATTAACTCTATAAATTTTATTAAAAAATATAAATCCCTGATAGTAAAAGGTAAAACAAAATTTTTAAAAAATAATAATGATTATGCGATTGATATTGATTATCCAGAAGATCTTGTCTTTGCAAAACATAGAATTGAGAAAAAAATTAAATGAAAAATATTTTAATAATAGGTGGTGGTGGATATATTGGAACAGTAGTATCAAAGTTTTTGTTAGAAAAAGGATACAAGGTTAAAGTGCTTGATAATTTTATTTATAATAATTCTGATGCTACAAAAGATTTGCAAGGATTAAAAAAATTTTCATTAATTAATGGAGATTTATGTTTAGAAAATGTTTATCAAGATCTTATGAGGGATACTACTGACGTTATTATTTTAGGTGGATTGGTTGGTGATCCAATAACAAAAAAATACCCAGAATTACATGATAGAATAAATGTTAAAGGTATTAGAAATTGTATTAATATACTTAAAAAATATTCTTTTGATAAACTTATATTTATTTCAACTTGTTCAAATTATGGTTTGATTTCTAATAGCGAAATTGCAGATGAAAATTTTCCATTAAATCCTCTTTCTCTTTATGCAAAAGCAAAAGTAGAAATTGAAAAATTTATTTTATCACTCAAGAATGAAAAAATTAACTTTGATCCAGTAATATTAAGATTTGCAACAGCTTTTGGAGCATCTCCTAGAATGAGATTTGATCTTACCATTAATGAATTTGCTTATGAACTTTTAAAAGGAAATGAGCTAGTAGTTTATGACCCAGACACGTGGAGACCCTATTGCCATGTAAATGATTTTTCAAGACTAATATTAAAAATTTTAGAGGACAAAAAAAACAATTTTAAATTTGAAGTTTATAATGCCGGAAGCGATGAAAACAATTTTACTAAAAGACAAATTGCTGAATTATTAGCAAAAAAGATCAGTGGTTCAAAAATTAAATTTAAAGAAGGAGATGTTGATCCAAGAAATTATAGAGTCAATTTTAAAAAACTATCTAATATAAATTTCCAAATAAAGCATAATGTAAAAGATGAAATTGATGAATTAATAAAATTTATTAAAAAAAATAATTTTGAAGAAAAAAAATTATATGGAAATTATGAAATTAAATAAAAAATTTATTGTGGACTCGGATTATGTTATTGATAGATTGCGTAAAGCTCTTAAATTTCCAAAAAAATTTTTGCCATTACATGAACCAACATTCAGCAAATATGAAAAATTTTTTACAAATTTATGTTTGAAAGAAGGTTTTGTATCATCTGTAGGAAGATTTGTTGCTGAATTTGAAAAAAAAATTAAAAATCTAACTGGGTCTAAACATGCTATTGCTGTTGTAAATGGCACTTCTGCTCTACAAATCGCTTTAAAGCTGTCTAATGTCAAAGCTAATGATGAAGTTTTAGTTCCAAGCATTACATTTATTGGGACTGTAAATTCAATAATCTATAATAATGCAATTCCAAATTTTGTTGACTCAGAATTAAATTCTTTTGGAATTGATCCATTTAAACTTGAGAAATATTTGCAAAACAATTGTGTAATAAAAAAAAATCTTTGTTTTAATAAAAAGACTAAAAGATTTATTAAAGCAATCATAATTGTTCATGTGTTTGGTCATTCTGCTGAAATTACTCAATTAAAAAGAATATCGAATAGATTTAGATTGAAAATTATTGAGGACGCTGCAGAAGCCTTAGGATCGTTTAATAAAAAAAAACATTTAGGTACTTTCGGAGACTTTGGAATTATAAGTTTTAACGGAAATAAAACTATTACAACAGGTGGGGGTGGAGTTCTTTTAACCAATTCTAAATATTTAGCTAAAAGAGCAAAACATCTTACAACTACAGCAAAATTGAGTCATAAGTGGGAATATGTTTTTGATGAGACTGGTTATAATTTTAGATTACCTAATATTAATGCAGCATTAGGCTTAGCTCAACTTAAAAAATTAAAGGAGATGATTAATAATAAAAGAAAAATATTTAAAAATTATAAAAAGCATTTTAAAGGTGATGAAGAAATAAAAATATTAGAGGAGCCAAAAAATTGTAAAAGTAATTATTGGTTACAGACAATCGTTTTAGGAAATAAATTAAAAAAAGATAAGAATTCTATTATTAAAAAGGGTAATTTATCAAATATTGGTATGAGACCATGTTGGAAACCATTACATACATTAAAGCATTTAAAGAAATATCCTAAAATGAATCTAAATAATGCAGAGGAAATTTATGAGCGAATAATAAATATCCCAAGCAGTTCACACTTAAAATTAAATGATTAAAAAAAAAATTGTAATATATGGAGCAGGTGGTCATGCAAAGTCTTGTATAGAAGTAATAGAAAGTCAAAAAAAATTCAAAATAATAGGTTTGATAGGTAAAAGGCATGAATTAAATAAAAAGATTTTAGGTTATAAAATAATTGGTACTGATAAAGATTTAAAAAGAATAAAAAAAATAACAAAGAATATTGTAAATGGCGTTGGATCTATTAAAACAAACTCAATTAGAAAAAAAATTTTTTTAAAATTAAAATCTATTGGATTTATTTTTCCACAGATTAATGCGTCTACTTCCTATGTATCTAGTAAAGCTAAAATTGATGAGGGATCAATTATTTTTCATAATACTTTCATTAATGTTGGTGCAATCATAGGTAAAAATTGTATTATTAACTCAGGTACAATTATAGAACATGACACAATAATCTCAGATCATTGTAACATCTCAACTTCTGTAACAATCAATGGTAATGTTAAAGTTGGTAGCAATACCTTTGTAGGAAGTGGTAGTAAAATTATTCAATCGATAAAAATTAGTAAAAACTCATTAATACCCATGTTTAGTAAAATTAAAAAATAGATTAGTAAAATTAAAAAATAGTTTAATAAAATGAAAAATTTCAAGAAAAAAAAGACATTAATTATTGCAGAAGCTGGAGTAAATCATAATGGTAAAATTCATCTTGCAAAAAAAATGATTAAAGCTGCCTCAAAAGCGGGCGCAGATATAATTAAATTTCAAACCTATAAAGCAAATTCTCTTTTAAGAAAAAATACAAAAAAACCTGATTATATTAAAAAAGTAGTTAAAGGGAAATCTCAATTTAAAATTTTAAAGGAATTAGAATTTTCTGATCAAAATTTCAAAGATTTAAAAAACTATTGTCGGAAATTTCAAATAGAATTTATGTCTTCTCCTTTTGATATTGAGAGTTTAAATTTGATTAACAAATTAAATATAAAAAGAATTAAAATTCCATCAGGAGAAATTACTAATGTTCCTTTAATAAGACAAATTGGAAGAATGAAAAAAAAAGTCATCCTTTCAACTGGAATGTCTAATAATCAAGAAATTAAGAATTGTTTAAATCAACTTTCAAGAGCTGGAATAAAAAAAAATAACATTACAATATTACAATGTAACTCTGAATATCCTTCACCCTTCGAGGATATAAATTTAAAAGTTATGAAAACGATAAGAAATAAATTTAAAGTTAAGACTGGTTTATCTGATCATTCTGTAGGTATAGAAGTCCCAATAGCAGCAGTTGCAATGGGGGCAACAATAATTGAAAAACATGTTACATTAAATAAAAACTATTCAGGGCCAGATCATCGAGCAAGCATTGACTTTGATCAATTAGAGGAAATGATTAAATCGATAAGAAACGTTGAATTAGCCATTGGATCTGGCGTGAAAAAAGTTAGCAATAGTGAAAAAAAAAACAAAATTTTAGTAAGAAAGTCAATTGTTGCCAAAAAATTAATTTTAAAAGGTGAAAAATTTTCTGAGAATAACTTAACAACAAAAAGACCTGCTTTTGGTATTACTGCTGATAAATGGGAGAAGATTTTAGGCAAGAAAGCAAAAAAGAAATACTTAAAAGATCAAAATATTTAAATGAAAAATACAAGAATTATTGTTCGTATGGATATTAAGGGACCAAATTTAGTAAAAGGTATACATATGGAGGGACTTAGGGTTTTAGGTAAGTCTCAGGATTTTGCAGAATATTATTACAAAAATGGAGCTGATGAACTTTTTTACCAGGATGTTGTAGCTAGTCTATATGAAAGGAATAGTCTTTTTGAATTAGTAAAAAAAACTGCTAATGCAATTTCAATACCCCTCACTGTTGGTGGTGGTATAAGAAATTTAGATGATATTTCCAAGTTACTTGAAAGTGGTGCTGATAAAGTTTCTTTAAATACAAGCGTTATCAAAGATCCAAACTTGATTGATAAAGCAGCAAAAAAATTTGGTTCATCCACCATTATTATAGCTATAGAAACAGCAAAAACAGATAATCAAAGATACTTAGCCTATACAGATAATGGAAGAGAATTTACTGGAATAGATACTTTTAAGTGGTCAAAGGAGGCTGAAAGCAGAGGAGCTGGTGAAATATTGTTAACTTCAATTGATAAAGATGGGACAGGCGATGGGTTTGATGAAAATTTGGTATCAAATATAAGTAAAAATTTAAGTATTCCTTTGATTGCACACGGTGGAGCTGGAAATGTTAATCATGTAGCAGATATTATAAAAAAAGGAAATGCAGATGCGGTAGCTTTGGCTTCCATAATGCATTACAGCTCTTTTAATTTAATTAAAAAAAAATCTCATAAATTAAAAGAAGGTAATGTTGAGTTTTTAAGCAAACACAAAAAATTTAAATCATTTGAGAAATTGACCATGAAATCATTGAAAAATAAGTTAATTAAAAAAAAAATATCTGTGAGAATATAATGCTTGAAGTTGCAATTATAGATTTAAATCTAAGTAATTTACATAGTGTAAATTCAGCTTGTAAAAAGGTCGGTCTAAAATCAAAAATAACATCTGATAAAAAAATAATTTCTAAAGCTAAATCAATTATTTTACCTGGTGTGGGCTCTTTTAATGAAGCAATGAAAAGATTAAAAATTTTAAAATTAGAGGAAACCATTAAAAAATCAATTAAAGCAAATAAACCTTTCCTAGGGATTTGTTTAGGTATGCAACTCTTATTTTCCAGAAGTTATGAATTTGGAAAAACTAAAGGAATGTCAATTTTTAAGGGAGATGTTAAAAATTTTAATTTTTATAAAAAGAACAATTATAAATATCCTGTTCCCCATGTAGGGTGGAATAAAATAAATGTAAGTAAGAAAAAAAATAAATCAAGAAATGTAATTTTAAAAGATATAAAAAATAGTGAATTTATGTATTTTGTTCACTCATTTTTTGTAATACCTAAAAATAAAGATATAATATTAACAAAATCAAATTATGGAAAAGAAGATTTTTGTTCATCTATTGTGTCAAAGAACATATACGCATTTCAATTTCATCCGGAAAAAAGTGGAATTGAGGGATTGAAAATATATAAAAATTTTAAATCCATAGTAAAAAAAAAATAACTATGAAAATTTTTTATAATTTACCTAAAGAAATCGTTTTTTGTAAAAAATGTGTAAATTCTAATCAATATCCTGCATCAACAATTGAGTTTAAACATACAAAAAATAGAAAAGGTGCAAAGTATATAAATTTTAATTCATCAGGTGTATGTGATGGATGTGTACAAGCAGAGGTAAAAAATAAAAAAATTAACTGGAAAAATAGAGAAAAAGAATTACTGAAACTTTTAGATAAATTCAGAAAAAATGATGGCTCTTACGATTGCCTTGTGCCGGGAAGTGGAGGTAAAGATAGTGTTTATGCCGCTCATTTACTTAAGTATAAATACAAGATGAATCCTTTAACTGTAACTTGGCCACCAATTTTATATACCGAATATGGAAAAAAAAACTTTGATAATTGGTTAACTGTAGGTGGTTTTGATAATATCACTTTAAGACCCAATCCTAAAGTTCAAAAAATTTTAACAAAACTTTCTATAGAAAAACTTTTACACCCATTTCAAACATTCATCCTAGGACAAAAAAATTTAGCTCCAAAATTAGCCAGACAACATAATATTGATTTAGTTTTTTTTGGAGAAAATGAAGCGGAGTATGGAAATCCAGTTTCAGATAATCTAAATTCATTAAGAGATAAATCTTACTATACGTATGAAAATATAAAAGATGTTTACCTTGCAGGCACAAAAGTTTCAGAATTAATTCAAAAATACAAAATTAAATTAAGTGAATTAAGTTCTTATCTTCCTTTAAAACTAGATGATTTTAAAAAAAAAGATCTCCAAATACATTATTTGGGATATTATTTAAAGTGGATACCTCAAGAAGCATATTATTATGCAGTTGAAAATACAGGATTTAAAGCTAGACCTCATCGAACTGAAGGAACATATAGTAAATATAATAGTATAGATGATAAAATAGACGATCTACATTATTATACTAGATTTATTAAGTTTGGTATTGGTAGAGCAACAGACGATGCATCTCAGGAAATAAGAAACAATCATATAAACAGAGTTGAAGCAAAAAGATTGGTTAAAAGATTTGATGGAGAGTTCCCACACAGATATTTTGATGAAATAATGGATTATCTTGAGATAAAACCAAAAACTTTTTTTAAACTTTGTGACAAATTTAGATCACCGCATTTATGGAAAAAAGTAAATAATAAATGGAGACTAAGACATACCGTAAATAAAGATGGAGTAGACGATTAATATAAATTAAAAAAAATGAGAAAAATTTGTTTTGTATCTGGATCAAGAGCTGATTACGGTTTGCTTCATAATCTTATGAAGTTTACTCAAAAATCAAAAAAAATAAAATTTCAGTTAATTGTAACAGGGATGCACTTGGAAGCAAAATTTGGAAATACCTTTAAAGAAATAAAAAACGATGGTTTCAAAATAAACTCAAATGTAAAAATAGATTTAAAATCTGATAATCCTTCAGATATAAATAAAGCGACAGCTCAAGCAATTATTAGATTGTCAAATACATATATTAAATTAAAGCCTGATTTAATAGTTCTACTTGGCGATAGATTTGAAATGCTGTCGGCGGCTTTTTCTGCATTGTCACTACAAATACCCATTGTCCATATTCATGGAGGTGAAAGCAGTTTTGGTTCAATGGATGAGGCAATTAGACATTCAATAACAAAAATGGCTATATGTCATTTTGTTTCTACTTCAACTTATAGAAAAAGAGTTATTCAATTGGGCGAGAATCCTTCCACAGTATATAATTATGGTGCCTTAGCTGGTGAAAGAATAGAAAATCTTAAATTATTTAAAAGAGAAGAAATAGAAAAAAAATTAAATTTTAAATTTTATAAAAGGAATATTTTGATTACTTATCACCCAACAACCCTTAGTAAAAATGACACAAAAGATTTAAGCCAAATTTTTTTAGCTTTAGACAAGCTTAAAGATACAAGAAAAATTTTTACAATGCCAAATGCTGATGCTGGTGGAAGAAAAATTGATTTAATGATTATGAAATATATTAAAAAAAATAAAGATGATTGTCTTTATTTTAAGTCATTAGGTCAAAAAATGTATTTTTCAGTTATTAATAATGTTGATTTAGTTTTAGGCAATTCCTCAAGTGGAATAATAGAAACTCCATTTTTTAAAAAACCATCAATTGATATTGGTTACAGACAATTAGGTAGGGTAAAATGTAAGAGCACCTTAAGTGTTAATGCAAACTATCAGAAAATTCTAAAGTCAATAAAAAAAACTTACTCTTCAAATTTTATAAAATCTCTAATTAAAATGAAAAATCCTTACAAAAAAAAAAATACTAGTAAAAAAATTTTTAGAAAATTATCAAATCTTAATCTAAGTAATTTAAGTGTAAAAAAATTTTATGATTTATAGAATAAATTTGAAAGGTAGATAATTAATAAAAAAAAATGTAAAAAACAAAATAAAACTTTAATTTATGATCACAAAACTTTTAACAAAATCTAATATAAGTTTAAAAAAAGCTATTAGACTACTAAAAATAAGCGGAAAAAAATGTCTATTAATTGTAAATGATAGGCAACAGCTTATAGGAACTTTAACAGATGGTGATATAAGACAAAGTATTTTATCTGGAAAAAAACTTAATAAATCAATTAAGAATATTTATAACTTTAAACCTAAATTTATTTTTAAGCACAAATCAAGTTTTGAAAAAATAAAAGAAATAATTTATAAAAATAAACTTGAATTACTTCCAATTTTAAATGAAAAAAAACAAGTAATTGATATAATAACTTGGGATCAGATTTTTAAAAGAAAAAGTGTTGAAAAAAGTAAAACCAAAATTAAATCTGAATTAATAATAATGGCTGGTGGAAAAGGGACACGTCTTAAACCATTTACAAACATTTTACCTAAGCCATTAATTCCAGTAAATGGCAAAGCAATCATAGAACATATTACAGAAAAGTTTGAAAAAGCTGGAATAAAAAAATTTTACATAACTATTAATTATAAAAGTAGCATGATAGAGGCTTATTTTAGAGAGACTAATCCCAGATATAAAATACAGTTTATAAAAGAAATAAGACCACTGGGCACAGCTGGTATTTTATATAAATTTTCTGGTAAATTTAAAAATCCAGTTTTTGTTACTAATAGTGATATTATTATTAATACCGATCTAAACAAAATTTTAGAATTTCATAAAAAGAAAAAAAACGATATAACTCTTGTAGCTTCATCAAAAAATTATCAAATACCCTATGGTGTATGCAATGTGGATAATCAAAACAATTTAAAATTTATCTCAGAAAAACCAAAACTTGACTTTTTAGCTAATACAGGTTTATACATAATTGATCCAAAAATTTTTAATTTAATCTCAAAAAATAAAAAAACTGAAATGACAAAATTAATTTCATTAGCAAAAAATAAAAATAAAAAAATAGGAGTTTATCCTATTGATGATGGCTCATGGATTGATGTAGGTCAATGGAGTGAATATAACAAAGCAATACAAAAATTTAAGGGCGTAAAATAATTATAATAACTTAAGGATATTATGGAAAAGACTTTACATGTGGTTCATTGCATAGATACAGAGGGACCTTTAAATGAAACTTTAGAGGCGACATTTGAAAGAATAAAGCATATTTATCATATTGAACTCGAGCCTTCTGAAGAAACATTAAATAAATTACAAAATGGTGAAATAAAATTAGATGGTAAAGAAGATTCGATAAAGTCAACATTGAATCCTCACTTTTTAAATTATAAAAATTCTTGGAAATTAATTGATGATTTATTTAATGACTCTCTCTCAAAAAAATTTAGAGATCAATTCAAAGACTCCTATGGTAGTGGATGGATATATAATTGGCATTGTGTTGATCACGT
>MDTC01048252.1_pt1 | contig 12873 bp, 6 predicted proteins | sample 811181 | NCBI WGS metagenome assembly MDTC01 (sample SAMN05326644, study PRJNA326480) | marine metagenome | isolation source: seawater | place: Pacific Ocean: North | collected 2011 | reverse complement strand
CCTGAATCTGGGTCTGGGTTTGGGTTTGTATTTTTTGCAACGGGTTGGCGTTTTTATTTAAGTACGGCAGATGAAATAGTTTATGGATCAGATATGCCATCTGCATCTGCTCCTAAAGATCAATGGACTCATTTAGCGGCAACATATAATGGGGATATAATCAAATTATATAGAAATGGCATATTGGTTGATTCAAAAAATACTAGTGGAAATGTACGATGGAGTGAGATACCACCTAAATTAACAATTGGTTCATTTACAAAAGACGGAGTTACAAAAAACTTTAATGGGAATATTGATGAAGTACGATTATGGAATTATCCTCTTGCTCAAACCACTATAAAATCAAATTTATTTAACAATTATACTGGTAGCGATTCTGGTTTAGTCGGTTACTGGAAAATTGATGAAGGTTCAGGTACAAATATAGATGCATCGGATACTGTTACAAATAATTCAGGGGCTATTAATGGTGCTAGCTGGGATATAGGAGAGTCCCCAATTCAATTTAAAACCCCTTTATATGATACTGGAGTCATTATTGGTTCTACCTTTCAACTGAGAGGACGAATAGATGATAATTTATTTGAACCTTTTGGTGATAAGGATACCATTACAATTAATGATTTTAATTTGGGGACTAAAATTATATCTGCATCTCAAGACGCATTTGAAGCAATTGAATCTTTTGGACATGATTCGACAGCTGAACTCTCTGCATATTTATTTGATGATGCTGGGAATTATTCTGAAGGTGATACTAGTATAACAAATTTATTTATAGATCTTATAGCTAATGCACCAAATCCAGTCTCAATTACATCTGATAATACATTTTCTTATTTAGCAACAGTCAATGATATGATAAGTATTAATTCTGAATTTGATGAAGATGTAGAGATACCAGAATTAATGGTACAAGAGCTTAATGCTCCTATTGGTGAAGATTTAGGGAGCGAAACCTTTTTAAATACATATACATTTACTGGGAGTGAGCCAGAAGGCACAGTCGATTTTACACTTTTATTAACAGATTATTTAGGTAACCCAGGTAGTCATAGCGGTACAACAGATGGGACATCAGTTATATTTGATAAGACACCATCCGTTATTAATTCGATTTCAATTGAATCTAATAACGCTGATATAAGGTGGGCAAAAGTTGGGGATGTAGTTCGAATGGAATTCGAGTCGAATGAGACACTTTATGAAACTCAAGTTTCACTTTCAGAAACAATTTTAACCCTTTACGATGATACGGATACAGAATATGTAGGTTTTGATAATTGCAATAATAGGGAGATAGCTACTTCTTTTTATGTTGAAAAAATAATGACATTATATGATAATGAAGGGAAAATACCCATAAGTATAATTCATAATGATTGTGCAGGTAATGATGGGACTGAAATGACAGAGACCATAATAGAAGAATCAGAAAATATGATTTTTGATGGTATAAATGATTATGTGCAACTACCACAAGGGATAGTCTCAGATGTTAGTAGCTTTACATTCATGTGTTGGTTTAAAACGGACATAAATAATAGCTGGGCAAGGTTAATGGATTTTGGATCAGGTACTAGTATAAATATGTTCCTAACCCCAAGCTATGGAGGATCGGGGATAGCTCGGTTTGCAATTAAAAAATCAGGAGGTGGAGAGCAACAATTAACTGCATCATCGCAACTTGAGCTAAACCAATGGTATCATATTGCTGTTACAATTGATTCTGAAACCGATATTGGTAATCTATACATTGATGGAGTGCTTGTTACTTCTAATACTATCACAAATACTCCAATGGACTTAGGAAACACTACTCAAAATTATTTTGGTAAGTCCCAGTATAATGACCCGTATTTTGGCGGTTCCATTGGTGATGTAATGATGTGGAATAGGGCATTGAACCAAGACGAGATAAATATCAATATGAATAATGTCCCTGATGGAGCAGGGCTAATTGGGTACTGGGATCTATCTTTTTGTAATAACGGTATTGTTAATGATCAATCAAATAATGGGAATAATGGGACTACAAATATTGAATGTACTATAAGTGAAAATGATGAGCCGTATGTTATTTTTGATAAAACCCCACCATCAGATTTTACAGTAGGTACAGTTATTTCAACTGGTGGGAATCAAATAGAAAATGTTTGGAACTCGACTAACGAAGATTTAAATGTAACAGTGCCGGTTGATAGTGATACAACATTAAAAAATGGCTGGATTCAGGTTTGGGCGAAAGTGGGTAGTAATGCTTACGAAGAATTAGGTGGGATTAGTACAATTAACGAAGTTGAGATTGGTGAGGATAAGATAATTTCATTTACAGCAGAGCAAGTGGAAGATATTACAGGATTTATGGAAGATAGTATCATAACAATTAAGGCAGTAATGTTTGATCGTCCGGGTAATGATAAAGAAGGGTTATCTAGTAATAACGAATTACTTATAGATCAAACACCTCCATCTATGCAAACAGCACATATAGAATCAGATTATTCTGATTCGACATTAGCGACAGTGGGCAATCTGATAACTGTAACATTTTCAACAGACGAGATTATTCAGACACCTGCAATATTCATTGCACTAGATGAAGGTGAAGTAATGGACCTAGGATCATTTAATTGGTCAGGGAGTTATACTATGACAGATGCTTATAGTGATGGTCCTATTTCATTTAGTGTTGATTCTTTAGTGGATGTTCATGGTAATCCAGCAAGTGGATTTGATGGCGTGACAGATGGTAGTGAAGTTATTTTTGATAATACTCAGCCAACACTAAATCCTATTTCCATTCTTTCTGATAATCCAATTAATAATGATAGGGCAAAAGTAAATGACCAAATTACAATAACATTTACAGGCGAAGAATCACTTATGGAACAATCGGGGACTATTGTATCACAAGTCGCAATAATCACTGATTTAGGTGGTGACACATACAAAGCTGAATATCAAATGCAGGATTCTGATCTGGAAGGAGAGATAGCATTTGAATTACTAGTAACTGACCTTGTTGGAATAGTTAGTGAACCTATTATAGAGACGACAAATGGTAGTACTGTAATCTTTGATCGAAGGAATCCTGAGTTAGACTTTGTTCATATAGAATCAGATAATAGTAATAATACTACAATTGGTGTTGGCGGTAATAATATTATTCTCACATTTACAGCGGATGAATCTCTTACATCAGATTCAGTTAATGTAACTATTGCTGACATTGCTGCTTCAATAAGTGAATCTGGTGGGACTTATACAGCGACTGCTCTATTAACCGGGAATGAACCGGATGGTTTAATTGCTTTTACCATAGATTTTATGGATCTTGCTGGTAATGTTGGTGCTCAAATTGTAACGACAACTGATAATAGTTATGTTAACCATGATGTATTACCTCCTGAAATTCTATCGGTCTCAATTGCATCAAACAATGCTGATTCGACTCGAGCAAAAGTAGGTGATTCTATATTTGTATCATTTTCAGCAACGGAAGTTTTAGATAATTTATCAATCATAATTGGAGGGAACTATGCGAGCCATTTAAATCCATCTCCTGCGAAGTATAAAGGTGTTTATATAATGACAGAAAATGATACAGAAGGAATTATTGATTTTAATATTGCATATACAGATTTAGGTGGTGAGTCGGGTCCTGATGCAGATACAACTACAAATCAGACACAAGTATTATTTGATAAAACTATACCAGAATTTTCTCTTACAAGAATGTTGACTAATAATATTTATGGAGATTCTTTAGCTGGAATAGGGACAACAGATACACTTCAATTTGAGATTAGTGAGCCATATAAAGAATTAACCGTAACAATTGCAGGAAATGAAAAATCTCCAGAACAGAGTGATTTAAGATTGACAACATATCATACTTTTACAGGTGAAGAAGAAGATGGTTGGGTAGAATTTTCTATATTTATGCAGGATTCTTCAGGTAATGAATCTGAATTTCTGACAGAAACCCAAAATGGTTCTAGAGTACGATTTGATGGTACTCTACCAGAATTACCCTACGTGAATTTTTATAGTAATAATAGTAATGATTCAACTTTATGTGTTCCGGGTGATTCACTATTCCTAATTTATACTGTCAGCGAGACGTTAAGGACTGGGGCAATATCAATTGCTAAAAATGCACCAATTGATCGAGATACAACGGGTGGATTGTATAAAGCAATTTATGAAATGACAGGTAGTGAAAGTGAAGGCTTTATTTCTTTTAGTATAGGTTTTGAAGATTGGGTTGGTAATTCTGGTGATACAGTTAGAGTGACTACGAATGAAAGCTCTGTACTTTTTGATATGACGCCTCCTGCAGATTTCGAATTAGATACAGTTTATACTTCTGGAGGTAGAGTGAGACTTGGATATTGGAACTCTACCAATGAATCAGTGAAATTAAAGGCTCCAATACCATCTGATGATGAGACCTTGATTGAAGGATCTTTTCAACCCCAAGTTAGATTTGGAGATGGTTCATTTACAAATTTAGGTCCGCAAATACAAGTAACTGGAGGGTTAGGTATTGGGTTTATGATTTTGAATATATCAAGAGAAGATTTTATTGCGATGGATGGCTATGAAGAGAACGGGAATGCGATGTTTACAGCTATCGCTATTGATAAAGCTGGTAATTCAACATTAGGGTCATCTGATAATTCTATTTTACATATTGATGAGATTAGTCCAGAATTAACAAGTCTTACTATTAATTCTAATAACTCTTTAAATGATGCATGGGCTAAAGTTTTTGATGAAGTAATATTAGACCTGACTAGTAATGAAGGCCTTGATTCTTTGGTTGGAATAATGATTATGGACACATTATTATTTACGACTTCTAATTCAGGAACAAGTTGGAATGGAATAAAATCTATGCTACCTGAAGATTCTGAAGGCCCGATACCATATTATATAACATTTTCCGATACTGCTGGAAATTCAGGACAGTTAGTTACAGAGACTACTGATGGTAGTATCGTAAGGTTTGATAAACATGCACCAGAAATATCTAATTTATTGGAGGGAGAAGGTGCTGAAGATATTACTTACTATAATAATTCTGATTCGTTGACTTTCTATTGGTTGCAAAACGATAATTATTCTGGGAATAGAGATGCTTTTATAGCGCTTGGTACTGATTCATTATTGACAGATATCATAAATTGGACTTCTTCAGGGTTAGAAAACTTTTCAGGTTTAGGTGATTTATCATTAGCTAATGATAGCATCTATTATGGTGGGGTTTTTGTGCGCGATTCTGCAGGTAATCATTCAGATACAATTTGGGGGGATGGTATTTATATTGATACACAAATACCTGAGACTGGCGAGATTAATGATGGCTATTGGGTTTTAGAATTAGATCATGTGATAGATTCAACACAATTACAATTTATCTGGAAAAATTTTAGTGATAATACAGATATAGATTATTATGAGCTTGCGATAGGTACCGGAGAAGATACAACTAATATCATGGATTGGATGCGATCTGATAGTTCAGATAGTATGACGGTTACTGGATTAAATTTATTGAGAGATACTATATATTATTCATTTATTCGAGGTGTTGATCTAGCGAACAATATATCAATTCCCGCTAGGACAGATGGTGTCATATTTGATAATGCTATACCAGCAGTAAATAAGATGACGCCAGATCATGCTTTGGATTCAGCAGGTTATCTTTCGGTTCTAAATAATGACACTGTATTTATTAAGTTTAATCGACCAATCTATGTTTATGATTTATTATTAGACTCAAAAATTGATTCAAGTATATCATTTTCTCATAATTATGCTGATTCATTAATAACTATTATTTGGGATGATACGCTTGCAAGTTATGATACGATTACAGTGATTATTGATAGTGCAGTTGCATATAATACTCTTTGGGTAAGAGATACTCTCCATTTTTATAGCCAATTATGGGGTGATTTAAATTTAGATTATGATTTAACAGTTGAAGATATATTAATATTTAACAGAGATTGGCCAGATATTGATTTAAGTCCATTTAATGATTTACCTCCACATGTTAGACCAGAGCCTGATGGTGTAGCTGATTTAACTGATTTATCAGCTTTTGCGAAAATGTGGCAATGGAAATATTTTTCTTTAGAATTTGATACAAGTGGTTTGATTAGACATCCTCAATCCGGTTTAAATATATCTGTTAAATCGGATAAAGTTTTATTGAGTATTCCAAGCGGGGCTAATATGGCAGAAATCTTAGTTGGTTACTCAAACTTAGATGTAACAAAATTTCGTTTACAAAAACCTTCTTTGACCTCATTGATATTTACTGCAACAGATACAAATAATAATATTATACAATTTTCATTAGCAGATTCGGAAATATTAGATACAACATTAACTCTAATTATTCCAAATACTGAACAACAAAATTTTAATTCAAGAATTCAATATGTCTTTTTAGATAATAATAGTGCAATATTATTAAAAGGGATTTCAGATTATAATATAGACATAGTCCCAGATAAATTTTTCGTATATAATAATTATCCAAACCCATTTAATCCTATTACTACTATTCATTATGATTTACCAGAAATAACAGATATAAAAATTGAAATTTATGATTTGTTAGGTAAAAGAATTAAATCATTAAGTATCAATAAAAAGGAGCCTGGTCGCCATAGTTTTAATTGGTATGGGAAAAATGATTATGGAAATAAAGTTAGTACAGGGATCTATTTTCTTCAATTAACCGCAGGTCAAGAAACACAAGTGAAAAAAATGTTATTACTTAAATAACATTAGAATGATAATTAAAAATTAAATATTTATTACATTCGTTCTGGTGTTGAGATACCCAACACATTTAATCCATTCTCAAGAATAATTTTTATCGTTGAAATTAAAGCTAATCTTGAATTTGAAAGATTAACATCATCTGTAATAACACGACATCGATTGTAAAACTTATGGAAAAGAGTAGCAAGATCTTGTAGGTAATTGGCAATGATTTGTGGTTCAAGATTTTCATATGCAAAATCCATGTTCTCTGGAAATCTTATCATATGATGAATAAGTTTTATCTCATCCTTATGATTTAATAAACTAGAGTCAAAGTTGAGATCTAGCTTATGCCCTGATTGTTCACCGTGTTTTATAATATTACAAATTCTTGCATATGCATATTGGAGATAAAAAACAGGATTTTTATCAGAATGATCTGTCGCTAAATCTAAATCAAAATCTAAGTGAGTATTCATACTTCGCATTATAAAAAAGTATCGAACAACATCTGTTCCAACTTCATTAACTAATTCATCGAGGGTAACAAAATTTGCTTTGCGAGTAGACATCTTAACCTTTTTACCGCTACGTAGTAATGTTACAAATTGATAAATCAATACTTTAATATGGTCTGTTTTGAACCCAAGAGCTTCTAAGGCTAATAATACATCTGGATAAGTATCGGCATGGTCAGAGCCAAAGATGTCAATTATCTTATCATATTTACGAGCTATTTTATCTTTATGATATGCTGTATCTGGAACACGATAGGTTGGTTCACCTGTATTTTTTATATAAACGCGATCTTGTTCTTTACCCAATGCTGTAGTACGAAACCAAGTTGCCCCATCCTTTTCATAGATAAGGTCCTGATTTCGTAATTCATTAATTAATATATCAATTGCTCCATTTTCATAGAATTGTTTTTCATTAGTAAAACAATCAAAATCGATTCCAAGATTTATGAGACTATTTTTAATATCATCAAAAATTATTTTTTCTGCATAATCCTTAAAGTTTTGATCACCATTATTAAGATTTACTCCTTTTTCATCAATAATTTTTTTTGAAATATCTTTAATATATTCACCTTGATAACCATTTTCGGGAAAATCAAAATCTTTATCAAGAATGGCCATATAATTGGCTTCAACAGATTCACCTAAAATACGCATTTGGCGTCCTGCATCATTAAAATAGTATTCACGTGTTACATCGTAACCTTGCCATTCTAAAATATTGGAAACTGTATCTCCAAGGACTGCATTTCTACCATGACCAACTGTTAAAGGGCCGGTCGGATTAGCACTAACAAATTCAACATTAGCAGTCTTTCCATTTCCATTATTCCCCTTACCATATCTATTCCCTTTCTCTAAAATTTCTTTAATTCTTGATTGATAGAATGAAATTTTTAATTTGAAATTAATAAATCCAGGTTCTGTGATGCTTATATCAGAAATGTAGGTTGGGAGATTCTGATTTAACTCATTTATGATATTTTGCCCAATTTCCATAGGGCTTTTTTTAAGGTCCTTAGCTAGTAATAAGGCAAGATTTGACGATAGATCACCAAAATCATGGTTTTTTGGCGGTGTAAGTGAAAATAGTTTATTCGGGAACGATAGAGTTGATATCGTAGCTGATAGAACTTCAGTTAGTTGTAGTTTTAGTTTTTTCATCGTGAAATTGTTTTAAAGGGGCATCTGCCCATAATCGTTCAAGTCCGTAAAAATCTCGTTCATCATTTTTAAAAATATGAACCACAATATCAAAATAATCAATAAGCACCCAACAAAGGTTTTCATATCCTTCAAGATGTCTAGGTTTATGAGGTGTTCCTTTACGTATACTGTCGGATATGGCTTTTACTTGTGGCTCAGAGTCTGCTGAACAAATTATAAAATAATCTGTAATAGATGATAAACCTCTAAGATCTAATGCAATTAATTCTTTAGCCTTTTTTTGAAGTGCAAGTTCGACAATTTCATTAAGGAGAGGCTGTTTACAAACAAATTCCTGAATATGATGATCCATTTATTGAATAGTTTGAATTAAATCAGCAAGAAGTGGGAATTCGTTTATATCTTTACCAAGAATAACTGTTATATCCACTCCAAGAGATTCATCAGGTACAATAAATACATGTTTATCATCTTTTAATGATAATCCAAAAGACTGAGTGACAGCTTTTAAACTTTCTATATTTTCATTTCTACTGATAATAACAGTATTAGGGTAATTATGATTATCTGCATTATCTGAACGAATAACATCAACTCGATTTGACCTCAGATAATCTGCAGTTTTTGCGGCAATTCCTTTAATTCCACACCCATTTAAGACCTCAACTTTTATATCTTGAATAGGATTTTTTTCATAGACTTCAATTGCTAACATAGGTTGATCTTCAATTTCTGGAAATGTGACATCGATGGGAACACCTTTATGAGTTACATTACTAGAAAATGAAAAAATAAATCCTAATAAGATAGTCCCAATAACACCAATGGCAGCATTGAGAGAGATACTTTGAGAGTGTTGCTTCTTTTTTAAACGAGAGCTTTTTCGTAGCGCCACTTATTTAATCATCCTTGAGTTGAATGGTGAAGAGATTTGATGTCTTTGATAGTAAGGTATGTTTTGAATTCGTAGTTGAAAAATTGAATTTTTTGTAGGTTGATAAATTAATCCAGCATCATAGGCTATATCTAATTGGTTTATTAGTGGTCCTTGTTGCTGCAAAGGTGATTGATTTTGGTAGAGAGTTATATTAGCATCTAATTTTAGATTATTCATAGCCCAATAAGTAATATGATTATTATATCCAGCCATAGATATAGAATGCCCACCAAGATTCATCATTTGTATAGTAAAACCATGATCTATGTTAAACCTTCCAGGGTCAAATAATGATAGAGATGATCTTGAGTCTAGTTCTCCATTTAAATTTGTAGGTATACTTTGAGCTGGTACATCTAAACGGAATTGCGCTGAGCCTAGCCCAATTATCAATAGTATAAGATTCTTTTTTAATATTTTTCTCATTGAATATAGAATTTAATTTATCTAGAATTGTTCCAAAATAGATAGCCTTAATTTTTATAAATTTTTGTTTAATTAAAAGTAGTATTTATTATAGCACCACCTAAGCAGATATCTCCATCATAAAAAACAACGGATTGACCTGGCGCCACAGCAAAGACTGTTTGATCAAATTCGATTGTTATATTATCATCACTTAGATCAATGATTCTGCATGGTATATCCATAGCGCGATATCTGACTTTTGCAGTTAAGGTTTTCTTTTTTGGACTTTCACTTGAAATCCAATTTATTTGGGATGCGCTTAGACATTTATGGTATAGTCCTGGATTTTTATTGCCTTGACATACAATAAGTTCATTATTCCTGATATTTTTATTTAAAACATACCATGCATCATTTGTGTTGCCATAGCCTCCACCAATTCCTAGACCTTTTCGTTGTCCTAAAGTATAATACATTAGTCCATCATGTTCCCCAATTGTAACCCCGTCTTCTGAAATAATATTTCCAGGTTGGGCGGGAATATAATTTTGAAGAAATTCTTTTAAATCACGTTCTCCAATAAAACAAATTCCAACACTATCTTTTTTATTAAAATTCTTTAAGCCTAGTTTTTTTGCTTTATCTCTAACTTCTTTTTTATTGAGATCTCCGATTGGAAAAATTGCACTAGAAATTTGGTGTTGATTTAAACCATAAAGGAAATAAGTCTGGTCCTTATTTGAATCTAGCCCTTTAATAAGTTGTATTTCTCCATCTACAAATCGGTGACGTGCATAATGACCAGTCGCAATCTTATCAGCTCCTAGATCATTCGCATAATTTAAAAATTCTTTGAATTTAATTTCAGTATTACAAAGAATATCTGGATTAGGTGTTCGGCCATTTTTATACTCTTTTAAAAAGTGTTTAAATACGCGATCCCAGTATTGTTTAGAAAAATTAACAGAGCGTAGTGGGATTCCTAAAGTTTCGCATGCTTGTAGTGCATCTTTATAATCTGTTTCTGCAGTACAATATTGAGAATCATCTTCCCAATTTTTCATGAAGACGCCTTCAACATTATATCCTTTTTCAATAAGAATGGATGCAGCAACAGCACTATCTACTCCTCCACTCATCCCAACTGAAATATACTGCATCAATGAAGGATTGATTGGAGTTCAGTTAAAAGGGTATCTATTTGATCGGAAGAATTTGAAGAGCCAAAACTAAATCGAAGAGTTGAAATATTTGTTTTATCATCAATACCCATTGCAGTAAGAACTATTGAAGGCTTTATATCTCCAGATCCACAAGCAGATCCACTAGAGACTGCTATATTAGCCCGATCAAGTTTTGTCATTAAAATATCAGAACGAAACCCAGGAAATGAAACACTGATAAGGCCTGGAAGTTTATTATTAATATTTCCATTAAATATAGCTTCAGGGAAAAAAGAAATGAGCCCTTTTTTAAATTGAGTTTCAAAATTATATAAATCTTTAATATGATTATTAATATTTGAAGTGATTAATTCTGCGGCTAGACCAAGACCGGCAATAGATGCAAGATCTTCTGTTCCAGCTCTTAAACCATTTTCTTGATGTCCTCCAATTAAAAAAGGTGAAATCGTATTCTTATTTTTGATATATAGAACACCAATGCCCTTTGGCCCATAGAATTTGTGTGCAGAAAGACTTAAAAAATCAACACCTAGATGATTGACATCGATAGGTAATTTCCCTAAACATTGTACTGCATCTGTATGGATAAGAATTCCTTTTTGACTAAATAATTCTGAGATACTTTTAACTGGTTGAAGAGTCCCAACTTCATTATTTCCAAGCATAATTGATATTAGACCTGTATTAGATGTAATAGCGGCATTTATTTCATCGATAGAAACAGTTCCTTTTACGTCAACAGAGACTAAGTCATGTTCTAGGCCTAAAGTGGAAAGGTGTTTAAGTACTTTAATAATAGCTGGATGCTCAATTGTATTTGAAATAATATGATTTTTCTTTTGTCCTAATCTAGACCAGAGGACTTGATTATTGGATTCAGTACCTCCACTAGTAAAAATAATTTGATTTCGGTTAGCTCCAATGGCATTAGCAACTTGATCTCGTGCTTTCTCAATTGTTGATTTTGATTTACGACCTAATTGATGAATGCTAGATGCATTGCCAAAAACATCTTTTTGGGTTTTAATCATTAGATCTAAAACTTTTTCATTAATAGGTGTTGTTGCACTGTTATCAAAATAATTCATTTTAGTTGATGAAGTGTTGTTGAATAAATTAGAGCTAGTATAATTAAAATTATGAACTAAAGGTCATTACGTATTGAAGCAAACTTAATTGTATTCTTAAGATTATTAAAGAAAGGCGGTTTACGTTCTTCAAGTCGTTTTGAAGTTGTTTCATGATCATATGAATAACGGATTACATCCCATTCTAGTTCACTATTTTTTATTGTTAAAAATGCGACTGAGCCTCGTTGATCACGATCGAAGGGTAGACCCGTAGCGCCTTGACAAAGAATAGTAAGATTTTCAATAATTTGATGTCTTGGGACATGAACATGTCCATGCACAAATACCACTTTTTGTATTTTAGAATTTTGCTTTAAGACATGATCCCTCCAGTTTAAGGCTTCAGTAACTGAAGGTGGCTTATCGTCTCTTTTGTACCATGCATGAGTAAACTCAATTAACACATCATCAACTATCTCACGATGAGCTAATTTCATTTTACTACAAAATTCTCTGCCTTTTTCACCTAAGAGTTCTGCAGTCCATTGTTCGTTTTGAACAATTGCTTGGCAAACTGGATCATAGGGGTCCATTCCTTCAAGGGATGGGAGGTCATCCTCCCAAAGCTTTTCAAGTAAATAACGATCGTGATTACCTCTAATAAATATACAATTTTCGATAGATTGTAAAGTTTCTAAAGTCTTCTCTGGCTCTGGGCCAAGCGCAAAACAATCACCCAAGCAAATAATTTGATCTATATTTTCTCGTTTTTCTATTATCGATAAAGCATG
>MDTC01174172.1_pt1 | contig 12874 bp, 11 predicted proteins | sample 811181 | NCBI WGS metagenome assembly MDTC01 (sample SAMN05326644, study PRJNA326480) | marine metagenome | isolation source: seawater | place: Pacific Ocean: North | collected 2011 | reverse complement strand
TATTTTAAAATTTAAGAATAATAATGAAAATTATACTCGCATCAAAAAACCAAGATAAAATTAAAGAAATCAAGAAAATACTTGATTCAACCGATCTTATGCTAGTTACTTGCAATGATGTTGATATTCCAGAAGTTGAAGAAACTGGCTCTACATTTGTTGAAAATGCTATTCTAAAAGCTAGAAGCGCATCTCTAACAACAGGCTTGGCCTCTATAGCAGACGATTCAGGGATAGAGGTGGATTATCTTAATGCTCAGCCAGGCGTAAAGTCAGCCAGATATTCTGGTTTAAATTCAACAAATGAGAGTAATAATTTAAAATTACTTAAAGCTCTCGATGGTGTACCTTATGAAAAAAGAGGGGCTTGTTACAGATGCGTGATAGTTTATATGAGATTTCCTGACGATCCATTTCCAATCATAACATCAGGATCTTGGAAAGGTTATATTACTGAAGAACTAACTGGTACCAATGGATTTGGATATGATCCTTTATTTTACTTACCTGAGTATGATAAAACCTCTGCTGAGATATCAGCATCTTTAAAAAATGACATTAGTCATAGATCTATAGCTCTTAAAAAGTTACAAGATTATTTTAATAAATAGGAATAAAATTTATGTATAAAAAGCTCATTTTAATATCATCATTTATATTTTTATCAGGGTGTGCTACTAACCCTGTTTCTGGATTTCCAGATTTTGTAACAATAACAGAGCAACAAGAAATTTCTATTGGTGCCTCATATCATAAACAAATATTACAAGATAATAAGCGTATAAATAATAAAGAATTAAATGATTATTTTCAAAAACTTGGCGAATCTATAGCAAAAGAAAGCCATAGACCAAAACTAAAATGGCATTTTACTCTAATAGACGATCCAACATTTAATGCATTTGCCACGCCCGGTGGATATGTGTACATGTATAGGGGTATGCTTAATTATTTTAATTCTGAAGCCGAACTTGCAGGAGTTATAGGTCATGAAATAGGACATATTACTGCCAGACATGCGGTGAGAGGTATGAGCACAGCTCAAGTCTCAGGTTTACTCCTTGGTCTCTTACAAGCAAATATCCCAGGAGGACAATTAACTGGCAATGCCTTCAATTTGGTTAATGCAATTATAAACCGGGGTTATAGTAGGAAGTTTGAATTAGAAGCAGATCAGCTGGGTGAAGATTATCTTGAAAAGTTAAACTATGATCCTCGCGCAATGTCTGCATTTCTTAAAACTCTTCAATATTCAGATGAACTCGAAATAAAAATTGCAAAAGAAGAGGGAAGGGAGCCAAATATTGGATATCATGGATTATTTTCTACACATCCAGATCATGATAAAAGGATTGATGCGTTGAATAAAGAGACTGATAAAGATGCAAAATTGAAAAACAACCGAGAGAAGTTCCTTAAGCTGCTAGATGGATCAATATATGGCTCTAGTCCGGAAGAGGGTTATGTAAAGAATTCTGTGTTTTATCATCCTATTTTAGCGATCAAGTTTAATGTAGATGCAGACTGGACTTTAAAAAATGATCCAGACAAGCTTGTTTTAACAAAAAAAAATTCGAATATAACTTTAAGGGCAGATGATCTATTAGCAGATGATCTAGAGAATGGTTTGACGCCTCAGAAATATCTGGAAAATGGAATTAATAAAAGTTCTTTCTTAAGTACAAATAAATTAATCAAGTCAGAAGCTTTTTCATACAATGATCTTATTGGTCATACCCATTTATATAGTGCTGAAAATATAATTAATAAAAGCTATAAAAGATTTACAGTAATATTTGACACTGATATGAAAGATACGAAACCTAAAGCATGGATTGCTGTGACTAATTTAGAAAATCTTGATGATGATAATGCTGGTACTTCGATGCTTAAATCTTTTTCTAAAATGCCTATAGATGAAATAAAAAAATCAAAGGGACTTAGAATTAAGGTCATAAGATTTAGAGATGGAATGTCATATATGCAACTCGCAAAATCATCGCCTCTTGGTAAATATGCTGTTGATAAATTACGCCTCCTAAATGGTGATTATCCTGATAAAGATCCAGTTATTGGGGAGCTTATTAAAATTGTTGAATAAATCATATTATGACAATGTCTTTTTAGTTGATTCAACAGGATTCGTTCTAAAGTATTGGTTTTCAATGCCTCCGGTTGAAACAAAAAACTATGAGTCTATAGCTGCATTCCTAGGATTTAGTAGCTTTGTGGTCAGACTTCTTAATGAATACAATCCATCTCATATTTCTTTTGCTTTTGATGAAAGCCTGGGTACATGCTTTAGAAATAAAATATATCCAGACTACAAAAAAAATAGAGAAAATGCTCCCGAAGAATTAAAAGCTCAGTTAAATTTATGTAGAGAATTCTTAAGTATATTGGGTTTAGATAACAATGCGAGCTCAGAGTATGAGGCAGATGACATCATACATACCTTATCGCACAATGTTAGAAACGAAGGTGGTAATAATATAATACTGACCAATGATAAAGATTTGTATCAACTAATATACCCCGGCGATATCTGGTGGGACTATAAAACAAAAATGTTTACGTATGATGATTTAAAAGATTTTTTAGGTTTTGTTCCTCAGAATTTATCTGATTTCCTTGGATTAATGGGAGATTCTGTTGATAATATACCAGGAGCGCCTGGGCTAGGAGAAAAAACAGCTATGGCGCTTATGGGTGAATATAATGATTTAGAATCTTTAATAAATGAAATAAACTCTATTCCAGAAAGAGTAGGAATAAAATTCAAAAGATTTATAAAAATTATTAATGAAAATAAAAAAATTATATATCTTTCTAAAAAGTTAGCTACACTAGAGTATATTGAAAGTCTAAATAATGATTTAGATTCATTAAAAAGGAAAACATTAGATTTGAATAGGCTTGAGGAATTTTTAATTAAGACTGGGATGAAAGATGGTCAAAGAAATTCTTGGTTAAGAGATATAAAGAAATTAGTTATACAGTAATATGAAAAGAAATATATTTTATGCACAATCCGGCGGTGTTACACCAGTTATAAATGCTACAGCGGCAGGCTTGATTGACTACCTTTCTAAAAATAGAACATCGTTTGGAAAATTATATATTGGTAAAAATGGTATTGCAGGAGCACTCAAAGAGGAGTTAATAGACATCAGCAAAGAAAAACCCACAGAGCTAAAAAAGTTAATTCATACTCCTGGTGGTGCATTTGGGTCTTGTAGAATTAAGCTCAAGGATCCTATTAAAAATAAAAAAGAGTTTAGGAGAATTTTAGAAGTTTTTAAAGCACATGATATAGGATACTTTTTCTATAATGGAGGAGGAGATTCTCAAGATACGACATTGAAGATTTCAAACTATTGTAGAGAAAATGGTTATGATCTAATTTGTATCGGCCTACCAAAAACCATAGATAATGATTTACCTATAACTGATAATTGTCCTGGATTTGGATCAGTTGCTAAATATATCGCAACTTCAACATATGAAGCATCACTAGATGTTGCCTCTATGGCAAACTCATCAACAAAAGTATTTCTTCTTGAAGTAATGGGAAGACATGCTGGATGGCTAGCTGCGTCAGCTGGTGTTATTAAAGAAAATAATAGTATGCCTCCACATCTAATTTTATTCCCTGAAATAATATTTGATGAAAATAAATTTCTTTTAAAAATAAAAAATACAGTTAAAAATTATGGATATTGTGTGATTGTTACTTCTGAAGGTATAAAAAATAAGAAGAAACAATTTCTATCAGCAAGCTCAGCGAAAGATAGTTTTGGACATGCGCATTTAGGAGGCGTAGCTCCAAAGCTTGCAAATATGATAACAGACAAACTTTCCTATAAAGTTCATTGGGCGGTTGCTGATTATCTGCAGAGATCAGCTAGACATATTGGGTCATCAGTAGATGTAAATCAGGCTTATGAGATTGGGTATAAAGCTCTGGAATATGCAAAAACTGGCATACATGGAGTCATGCTGACGATCAATAAAAAGAAAACAAAAAATTATCAATGGGAAATAAAATATACAAAATTGGAAAAAGTAGCTAATGTTGAAAAGGAATTACCAAAGAGTTTCATTACTAAAGATGGTTTTGGCATCACATCATCTTGTAAGCGATATATTAGAAATCTTATAAAAGGTGAAGATTATCCTCCATATAAAGATGGTATCCCTGTATACGCCAAATTGAGTCACCCTCTGGTCACAAAGAAATTAAAAAATTTTAAAGTAAATCTCTAAAATTAATACGCTTGTCTTTATAATTTTGAATAAGGGATTCAAGAAATTCTATAAATAAACTATTCCCATTAAGACAAGGTATGAATTTATAAGTTTCACCACCAGACTCCATAAACAAATCATGGGATTCTTCGCCAATTTCTTCAATTGTTTCAAGACAGTCTGATGAGAATCCAGGACAGTAAACTTGTATATCCTTAATACCTTCGTTGGGTAATTTTTCTAACCGTTCAGCCAGATAAGGCTGGATCCATTCTGCTTTTCCAAACCTTGACTGAAAGACGATCTCAAATTGGTTGTCAGATAGATTTAGCTTCTTTGATATCAATTCAGCTGTTTTAATACATTGTGATTGATATGGTTCATCATCTCCAACATATGATTTAGGAATTCCATGAAAAGATAGAAGAAGTTTAGTGGGTTTGCCATATATTTTTTGAAATGACTGAATATGTAACACTGAAGCATTAATATAACCCTCATGATCATGAAAATCTTTAATTAAACTTATGTTTTTATCATCTATGAAAATTTTTTCTTTTTTTATGATTCTTGCAATTTTATTAGCAATAGACTTTGTTGTTGTTGTTGAATACTGGGGGAACATAGGCAGGAATATAATATTGTTAAAGCCATTATTTTTATACTCAATCATTTTGCTCTGAATAGACGGTTTGCCATATCTCATGGCAACATCAACTGAAAAATAACCCTCTAGTTTTTTACGTAATAATCCTGCTTGTAAAAAAGTATTATAAAGTAATGGTGACCCCCATTCTGTCCAAACTTTTTTATATAACTCCGCGCTTTTCTTCGGTCTTACTCTTAAGATTATCAAGTGCAATAAAGGTAACCAAAATATCCTTGGCAGCCTAATAACATCCTTATCTGAAAGAAACTCTTTTAGATATATTCTGACTTGTTCTTCGGTTGGCTGATTTGGTGTTCCAAGATTAACAAGGAGTACAACAGTTTTTGATTTCAATTCTGATTCCATTCAACTATTGTAGAACAATGTTAAGGCTTTGTGTATCTTTGAAAAATTGGGCTTTTATTAGATATGTGTGAAATAAGGAATTCCATTTGATCAGCCAAAATCTTTCTACCCCTCAGAATCAAATATTCTACTCTTGAAGGTGTAAATGGAATAGCTAAGAGCATCATATTCGCATTTTCCGGGGTTCTTCCCCCTTTGCTATTATTGCAACGCTTACAAGCCGTAACAACATTTGTCCAGACATCATGACCTCCGTGAGACAATGGTAAAACATGGTCTCTCGATAAATCTTTATAATTGAAAGATTGGCCACAATATAGGCAATTATTCGCATCTCTCTTAAAAAGAGTTGCATTAGACAAGGAAGGCGTAAAGCCTGAATAATCAAGTTTATTTGTATCACGTGTAGCAACAATGGAATTTATTTTTAACTTGCTTTTAAGCTGCGTTATGCGGTTATAACCACCTCTCAAGACTATGGAACTTGACCCGCACTCATAAGATATCTGATCTGTATAATATAGTCTCGCAGCAGTCTCATGAGAAATCCAAGCAATAGGATAACCAGCTGAGTTTAACCTGAGTATTTGTTGATTTGTAAGCACTATAAGTAATTATACCCATAATTAAGTATCAATATTGCTAATAATTTCAGTCAATTAAAATTTAATAAAAAAGCGACAAAATAAATGCTATAAAAATCATACATATCTATAAAATAATCGTGGAAATGCACTCAAATGGTGAGCTGGCGGCCTGTTTATCAACATAGGTTTGAAAATCTAATAAACATGACTTTAAAAACTATCTATAAGGAAATGATATTTATTATACTCTTAAAATATTGTTTTTTATATATATTTTTAATTGACTATTATTTGAACAATCTGCCACAGGTAAAATGAGGGAATAAATAAACCCGCAAAAGACATGTTTTTCCACACCTTTATTAACAAAAATTGTGGATAAAATTTTTTATTCCCAACCAAAGCAAACATATTAAAAGATTATGCCTATATGTATAATAAATTATGAAAAAACTGCTTAAAATTGCTTTTAATCTTCCACTATATGGAACTTATGACTATATAGCTCCAGAAGGAACAAATGATATCAAGATAGGAATGAGAGTTGAAACTTATTTTGGGAGAAAAAGGCTAATAGGAATCGTTGGAGAGATAAAAAATATTGAGTCAACCGGAGTTTCCAAGTATAAATTAAAGACAATTGATAGAGTCCTTGATCAAGAGCCTGTTCTTACAAACGAGATCATAAAGCTGTGTAAATGGTCGTCAAATTATTATCAACATCCAATCGGTCAAGTATACTTTAGCTGCATTCCAGCTAAGCTAAAAAAGATAAAATCTAGCCGTATAAAAGAAATCTATAATAAGGATTTTTTTTATAAAATTACAAATAAAAAGGTTAATAATTATTTTAAAAATAAACATGCACAAAAAAAAATATATGAATTTATAAAAGAAAAAAAAGAAGTTAATTCTGATGATATTAAATCTACGATAACTTTAAAAAGTTTATTAGATAATAGTTTTGTAGTTAAATCATACTATTCCGAAGTACCAAGAATTCCTGCAAATATAGACCTTAATGAAGAACAATCAAAAGCTTACAAAATAATAATTGATAAAGTTAATATATTTTCTCCTTGCCTAATAGAAGGAGTTACTGGCAGTGGCAAAACAGAATTATATATAAAAGTTGTCAAAGCCATTTTAAATAAAAAAGGGCAAGCATTAATAATTGTACCAGAAATAAATTTGACGCCACAAACTTTAAAAAGGTTTAAAAAATATCTTGATTGTAATATCTCAGAATATCATTCATCAATAACAGAAAACAAAAAATATGAAATCTGGAAAGACTGCAAAAATGGGAAAATAGATGTATTAATCGGCACTAGATCTGCAACTTTTCTGCCCTTCAAATCTTTAAAAGTCATAATAATTGATGAAGAACATGATGTATCGCTGAAACAATCTGAAAAGTTTAAATATCATGCTAGAGATTTATCGTTAGTTAGATCAAAAAATTTAAATATACCTATTCTTATGGGTAGCGCAACTCCTTCGTTTGAAAGCTTACATAATTGTCAGTTAGGGAAATATAATCATATACTACTAAAGACAAGATTTTTTAAAACAAAACTTCCTGAAGTAAAAGTTGTAGATATAAATAAAGATACAGCCACAGATGGTTTTTCATCAGAACTAATAAGATCCATCAAAAATGAACTGCAGTCAAAAAGACAAGTCCTTTTATTCGTAGGTAGACGAGGATATAGTCATGCTCTTTTATGTAAAAATTGCGGGTGGACATCAAAATGCAGCAAATGTGATGCTCATATGACATATCATAAAAATGAAAAAATCTTGTGGTGTCATCATTGTGGATATAAAAAGCATTTAACTAATTTAAATATTTGCGATTGCAAAGAGGACTGTTCAATAGTTCCTCTTGGTATTGGTACAGAGAGAGTCGAAGCTAAGTGTAATGAATTATTTCCTAAAGCTAAAACCATGAGAATAGATAGTGACACAATCAATAATATCTCTAAATTAAAAGATTTTATTAAAAAAACTCAATCAAAAGAAGTTGATATACTCGTTGGAACACAAATGCTAGCGAAAGGCCATGATTTTGCTAATTTGAATCTTGTTGGGATTATAGATATTGATGCTGGCTTATACAGTTTAGACTTTAGAGGTATAGAAAAAGTTGGACAAATGATTATACAAGTCGCTGGACGATCAGGCAGGCACACTAGTCAAGGGAAATTAATTATTCAAACTAGGAAGCCTGATAATGAGCTAATAAATGAGTTACTGATTAATGGATATAATAAATTTTCTAGAAAAGCACTAGTTGACAGAAGTCAATCATCTTTTCCACCTTATTCATACTTATCATTATTTCGTGTATCTAGCTTAAATAAAAAAGAAGGACTATCTTTTCTAATTAAAGTGAAAAATAAATTTTCTGGGGGTACAGCAAACTTGCTTGGCCCTGCACCTGCGCCAATTATGAAAAAAAATAATAGATACTATTATCAACTTCTTGTTAATACGAATAATAGAAAATCACTGTTAAGCAAATCTTCTGAAATAAGGGAGTATATAATCAAGCAAAAAAAGAGTAATATTAGATGGTCAATAGATATCGATCCTATTGATTTATATTAAAAAGAAAGGTTATAACTTGAAGGACGTAATTAAACATATTCTTGCTGAAGCAATAAATAAAATATATACCGATGATGATTTTGTTAACTTAATAGAAGTACAAAATGTCACAGCAAAGAATGTAAAAGCTGATTTTTTTACTAATATATCTATGAAGCTAGCTAAAATATTAAAAAGTAGCCCTATGATAATAGCTGAAGAAATAATAAAAAATAGTTCTTTATCTGATGATATTACAGCTGATATTGTCAAGCCTGGTTATATAAATTTTACAATAGCAGATATAAAAAAAAATGATATTATTTCGTCAATAAATAATAGTGATAGTCTGATAGCACATTGCAAATCTAATAAAAAGAAAAGGATTAATGTTGAGTTTGTTTCTGCTAATCCAACAGGTCCTTTACATGTAGGTCATGGAAGAGGAGTAATTTATGGAAATATTATTGCTAAGTTTTTAAAAATTCAAGGACATAATGTAAGTAAGGAATATTATGTAAATGATCATGGGAATCAGATTAGGAAACTTTGTTTAAGTGTATTTTCTAAGATTGATACAAAATATAGTAAAAATGAAGATGACCTTTATCAAGGAGCATACATTAAAGAGATAGCTATATTATTAGAAAAAAATAATTTGGAGCTTCCACATAAAACTGGTAAAAACTCACAAGATATATATATACCTGAAGGTACAAGAGAGTTTATTGTAAAAAATATGATAAACAGAATTAAGGATCAATTAGATAGCTTGAATATTAGCTTTGATAACTGGTTTTATGAATCTTCTCTTTTTGATGAAAAAAATAAATATAGACCAGATAAACTAATTAAAAAATTAAGGGACTCTGGAAATCTTTGTAATGATGGAACCGCAGCTGTCATGTTAAAAGCAGAGGAGCCTAGAGTTCTAATTAAGTCTGATGGTACATATACTTATTTTGCAACTGATCTAGCATACCATCATTTAAAAATGGAAGAATATGATATTGTCATTGATATTTGGGGAGCAGACCATCATGGCTATATACCTAGAATGAAAGTAGGTTTAGAGGCATTGGGTCATGATACTAAAAAACTAGATATTCATTTGATCCAGTTTGCTAATTTATTTCGAGATGGACAAAAAATATCGATGTCGACAAGGAAAGGTGAGTATGTAGAGCTCAACGAGCTTAGTGATGAAATAGGTAAAGATGCAATTAACTTTTTTTACCTAACAAAGAATAAAGACCAACATCTAGATTTTGATTTAAATATTGCAATAAATCAAAACAAAAACAATCCTGTTTTTTATATTCAATATGCATATGCCAGAATAGAAAAAATATTAATGGAAGTAAATAATTATCAAGATAAAGATTATACTCTTGAAAGTCTAAAGAATGAACTTGAAAGAGAAATAATAACAACTCTAATTAATTTTCATGAAGTTTCGAGCAAAACAATAATGGAGCTCCAGCCACACCTTATGACTCATTATTTACAAAAATTGGCTCAGGATTTTCATAGTTATTATGCAAATGTTAAAATTTTAGATATTGATAATATTGATTATAGCAGAATTCACTTAATTGCTGCGGTCCAAAAAGTCATAAAGTGTGGATTAGACTTATTAAATATAAATGCCCCCAAGGTTATGTGATGAAGCAAAATAAAATTGCAATTGTTTATGATTTTGATGGCACCTTGACTCCTAAGTCAATGCAGGAATATACGTTATTACCTAAATTGGGAATTAAATCTCAAAGGTTCTGGGAGATGATAGTTCGAGAAGCTAAAGAAACTGGCGGAGAATCAATGATGATTTATATGAGACAGCTTCTTGATCATGCTAAAGAGAAAAATATTAAAATATCTAAGTATGAGTTCTTTAAAATGGGCAAAGATATACAATACTATAATGGGGTAATTGACTGGTTTAAAAATATTGATAAATATGTAAAAAAACTATCAAGTGGTGAAGTTGAAATATATCACTATATAATCTCAGCAGGACATATGGAAATCCTTGATGGTATATCTATCAAAAAATATATAAAGAAGATATTTGCATCGGAATATTTTTATAATGCTAATGAACATGCAGTTTTCCCCAAAATTGTAGTAACTGATACAACTAAAACTCAATACTTATTTAGAATTAATAAAGGCAAGGAAGATCTATCTGATAACATTAATAGTCATATGTCTGAGGAAAAGCGTCCAATACCTTTTGATAATATGATATATGTAGGTGATGGGTTAACAGATGTTCCTAGCATGGCTTTAATTAAAAAAGAAGGAGGTCACTCTATAGCTGTTTATCAAAAAAAGTTAAAAGCTCAAGTTAATATATGTAACGAGCTATTTCAAGCAAATAGAGTAGATTTTATTTCTGAGGCTGATTATAGAAAAGGCTCAGATCTTTATAAGAAAACTTGTCTGCTATTGGATTATGTTGTGGCAAAAATAAGATATTCAACAGAGCTTCAGAAAAAATAGATTATATTTCGTTAAGTAGAGTTAAATCTGATGTTCTATCAAGAAATTTATATTGTAGTTTCGTAACTTCGAATGAATCTTTAAGACAAGATACGACAATATTTAAATCAAAGGACTTGCAGCTGTAAACATCCAGCTGAAATAGCCCAGGTGTCTGTTCATCCCAAATATGCAAAACAATATGACTTGTTTCTATAAGCGCCATACAAGTAATGCCTCTATTCCCTATTTGATCAATATAAGATATGTTGGGGCCTTGCATTAATTTCATATCGATTTTGTTAATTAAATTATTCATCCAAGTCAGAACATAGCCGAGGTCATCTTTAGCGGGACAATTATTAACTTCAGCTCTTATAAGAAGATGTTTATGTTCTAATTTCATAATATAACAAACATTTAAAAAAATTTAATATAAGAGTATAATCTTATAAATTTTAATATAAAAGAGGAATGTATAAAAAAATGCTGGTATCAGAATTTAATAGGCAAACAGGTACTAAATTCTCAATAAAGTGCGAAAAGAGTTTATATAAAAAAAAATCAACATTTCAGAAAATAGAAATTTATAAGTCTAAAATATATGGCAATATAATGATGCTTGATAACTGCTTTATGCTTACAGAAAAAGGAAATAATCAATACCATAATAAATGTGTTTCGTTAGCACATAGAAAAAAGTCAAATCTTAAAGTTCTAATTATTGGCGGAGGAGACTTTGGTCTAGTTAAAAACCTATTTAACACGATTGATATACGAAGTTTATTTATAGTTGAAATTGATAAAACAGTGGTTGATGTGAGTATGAAATATTTCCCTAAATTTTTTAAGCTCACAAAAAAAATAAAAGAAAAAATAGTTATTGCATTTGACGATGGCTATAACTGGATTAGAAATAATAAAATATTATTTGATATTATTATAATAGATTGTACAGACCCGAACCCTATAGCCAAAAAATTATATTCTAAGAATTTCTATAAAAATATATATAAGTCATTAAATCAAAGAGGGGTATTAATTCAACAAAGTGGATCTCCAATCTTAAATAAAAACGACATTATTAATCCAACCATAACAAATTTGTCTACTATAGGGTTTAAAGATATAACCTTAAATTCTTTTAATATGCCTATTTATCCTTCAGGTCTATGGTCATTTATAAAATGTAAAAAGGCATAATATTCATCATGCCTTTTTATCTATCAACCTTTTATTTTTTTGGGTATACAGAAGGAGCAGAATCAAATTGTTTACTAAATTCTGGATAGGCTTCTAAGCCACATTCAGAAATATCAACACCTTCTTCTTCTTCCTCTGCTGTAACTCTTAAGCCATATATTCCATCTATAGCTTTCCAGACAATATAACTTGTTACAAAAGTCCATAGGAATATTGTAACTATTCCATAAACTTGTGCACCAAGACTCCCGCCTGTTAGCGTTACAGCTAATAAGCCCCATATGCCAGCAGTGCCATGCGCAGAGATTGCTCCTACAGGATCATCTATACGTAATTTATCTAGAGTGATGATTGAAAACACAACTATCAGTCCGCCAATAAATCCAATTATTAGAGCTAAGCCAGCTGTTGGAGCTAGTGGCTCAGCCGTAATTGATACTAAGCCTGCAATTGCACCATTCAGCGCCATCGTTAAATCAGACTTACCAAACATTAGCTTAGACAATACTAATGCTCCCATAACACCACCTGCTGCCGCTAAGTTAGTATTAACAAATATCAAAGAAACTGCATTTGCCTCAGCAACATTAGAAATAATTAACTCAGAACCACCATTGAACCCAAACCATCCCAACCATAAGATAAATGTACCTAAAGTTGCTAAAGGTAGGTTTGCTCCAGGCATTGCTTGAGGTTTACCATCTTTATATTTTCCTTTTCTAGATCCAAGCACCATGACGCCTGC
>MDTC01113942.1_pt1 | contig 12874 bp, 13 predicted proteins | sample 811181 | NCBI WGS metagenome assembly MDTC01 (sample SAMN05326644, study PRJNA326480) | marine metagenome | isolation source: seawater | place: Pacific Ocean: North | collected 2011 | reverse complement strand
TCATGTCGCCGGATTGTCTTGGGGGATGCTGCCGTCGCTCGCTGTGGTAAATCACTCGATCAAGTGGTCGCCGACCATTACCCGACGGCCATGCGCTCTCTCGAAGTGGGAGCGCCCTATTATCATGTCCATCCCTTAAACGACCATCCAGGCTATTCAAACGACTATTTGAACCGCATCTCGTGGCAGACGGACGATACCTTTCGGTCCCCCATCGGAGACCCGCGCCAGATGTTTGACAAGATCTTCGGTTTCGCCAATGCCAGCGCAGAGCGGGTGCGTCACTTACACGCCAAAAAAAGAAGCATTCTCGATTTTGTCTATCGTGATGCGGAGCGCTTATCGTCAGACCTGCCGGCAGCCTATCGACCGGTTTTATCCACCTATATGAACACAGTCCGCGAAGTGGAGCGGCAGCTCGACGCTGTAGATGTTGGTTGTGACCCAAGTGAACCGAGGCCCACGCGGAATTTCGCCAACGCTCAAACCAATTATATCGAGCGTTACCAATTGATGAACCGCATGGTCGTGCTCGCGATGCAATGCGGACTGGTCAATTCGTCGACGTTTATGTACGGCCCAAGCTCATCGGACTTACGTTTCGAAGAGGCTTTGGGTGGCGGTCAGGGCCATCATGGATGCGCCCATAACCGAGGTGAAGGCCCGCTGATCAATCGCCTGCGAGGGATGAATGTTGTGCACACCGGTCTACTCGCTCATCTGATCACCGAGCTTAAATCTGCAGGTCTCATGGCGTCTACGCTTGTCATGTATGGCTCTGATATGTCCGATGGCGACCAGCACACCACTGAGAATATTCCTACACTGCTGTGCGGCGCAGGTGCTGATCTAAAATTTGGCCAAGAGATCAGTGGCGGTCGCCGCCCCATGTCTGACCTCCATGTCGATATTATGAACCTGCTCGGCGTACCTGATATTGGAGCATGGGGTGATGAAATCATCGCGTCGACCATGCAACCCCTACCCATGAGAGCGTAGTCGCGTTGAAATACAATATCGATGACCCAGAGGTCTGCGCCCTCAGTCGACCGTAAATGGCGGTCTTTTTGGCTCATTTTTCGACGTGCTCCCGACTGATTTCTTTGGGCCAGATGTCTCCAGTATTTCATATCGATGCGTCGGAATCTGGTGGCAGCACCTGAGTGATGTGAGGGCTCTGTTTGCCCAAAATTAAGTACACATGAATTCCACGATATGAGACTGTCCATGGGGCTATGAGGGGCACTTTGAATTGCGTTTTTGAAGGGATGATTCCATGAGTTTAGGCCGTATGAAGTACATTTTAATGAGTTTGCTCGCCATGGTTTTTCTCGGGTGCGGTGAGAGCGAGAGCAGTGAGATTGCCGGTAAGCATGACCGCATCTGCGAAAGCACGACCAGCGCGTCCAATTGCCCTGATAATGTCGATCTCAGTGGTCTGGTGATGTTCTGTAAATTGACCAGCGACGTGTATCTAGACACCGAGGACTGCAATGACAAAATGGATGCGTATGTGACCTGTAATAGCCAGAGGTCCTGGGTCTGCTTGGAGGGCGGCGAGATCCCTGTCCCGGCGCAACCGGACAGTTGTGCCAGTGCCATACTTGAGCCGTTTACTCTGCCAGATGGTGAATGCGTAGACCAATCGAAGGTGAATTCGAACTAGAATCCGTCTGTGATGCGATTTCGAGTCAACAAAGATATTTTGCAGTGGACAGTGCTGAATAGCTCTACTTAAAGTAGAGCGCTTTTGGTGAGCCTGCGGCTCGCTTCATAAGGAGACATACCCATGATAAACTCGACACGTTTGGCCTTTCTATTGTCCCTAGGCCTCGCACTCTTCGGCTGTGCCGACGACAAGACCAATGGTACAGATTCTGGCGGTGCTGGTGGGGCCGGTGGCACTGGCGGTGCTGGCGCAGACCGCGGTGCTGGTGGGGCCGGTGGCGCTGGTGCAGAAGGCGGTGCTGGGGGGAACACGGGCTGGGGCGATTTATGCGAGTTTGAATCCTGCGGCGGCGACCCGATGGGTGTCTGGAGTTTTGACGGTAGCTGTCTGCAGCCGGAGACGATAGAGAATCCATTTGATGATTTCTGTCAGACAGCAACACTGATTGTCGAAGCCTCACTCTCTGGCACGGTCACTTTTTTGGAGGATGGGCGTTACGAGACAGAGACGGTCACTAATTCTCGCAGCATTGTGACTGTACCTGCTGAGTGTCTCCAGGGTGAGATCACCTGTGAGACCCTTCAAACGACCCTTGCCATGGGCGATCCAGACGACCCTGATGCCGAGCCAGTGGACGTATCCTGTGCACAGGAGACACCCGATGCCTTATGTATCTGTACTGTCGATTTAGACGGGTCCACGGATACAGAGATCGGGGCCTATGCGGTCAACGACACTCAGTTGGTGTTGACCCCTGACGCAGGGCAGCCTGATGCAGAGCAAGCAACTGTAGATTTCTGCGTAAACGGGGATAATTTGACCGTCCGCCTTCCTGCGTCGGAGGACTCGCCGGAAAATGTCTTCGTTCTCTCTCGGTAAGGACACCATTTTTGGGTGACTAGAATTTTGAACGGCGTCTCATGCCATCTGGTCGAGACCTGGGTTTTTAGCCAGAGCGAATGGTGAAAGACTCAGTTCGTTCAATCGTCGTTACGCTTCATTTGGGGGTGAGTATGCACATCGATTCTCAATTTGATTCCGGCAATATTGACGTGGTCGAGATTATAGGAGCCGACCGGGCTGACCTCCGCATCAATTTGGATGCGGGTGATCAACATATGCAGTGGTTTTATTTTCGAGTTGATGGTGCACGTGATGAGGACTGTACTTATCGGATTATCAATGCCGGTGAGGCCAGTTATCCAAAGGCGTGGGACGGCTATCGGGTCTGTACAAGTTCCGACCGCCAGACGTGGACGCGAGTCGACACCCAGTACAAAGACGGTGTCTTGACCATTGAACATCGCCCCGAGGGACAGATGCAGTGGTATGCCTACTTTGCACCGCACACCCATGAACAGCATTTAGATTTATTAGCCCAATGCCAACTGTCTGAGCTGGCGACTCTCGATCGCCTCGGCGCGACGGTGGATGGACGAGACCTGCACCGCCTGGTGATTGGCGATGGCCCCCTGAACTACTGGGTGATCGCGCGTCAGCACCCAGGTGAGAGTATGGCATCTTGGTGGATGGAAGGCTTTCTGGCTCGCGTACTCAACCCCGACGACCCTATCGCACGACATCTTCGAGACCAGGTGACCCTCCATGTGGTTCCACACATGAACCCAGATGGGGCCATCCGTGGTCATTTGCGGTGTAATGCGGCCGGTGCCAATCTTAATCGGGAATGGGGAACACCGACTTTGGAGCGCAGCCCAGAAGTCTATGAGACACTGGCTGCAATGGATAAATCCGGCGTCGATTTTTGTCTGGATGTCCATGGAGACGAAGAGCTGCCTTACAATTTTTTGAGTGGCTCTGAGGGGATTGTCGGTTATGCGGATAGCCGTCTACCGCATTTATGCGAGGTATTTGCGTCGGCCTATGAGCGGGCTAATCCAGACTTGCAGCACGAATATGGATACCCGATCACGCCACCAGGCAAGGCCAATATGAGCATGTGTACCAACGCGGTTGCCAATCGCTTCCAGTGTCCAGCCTACACACTGGAAATGCCTTTCAAAGACAATGCGAACGCGCCCGACCTCATCTATGGTTGGAGTCCCGAGCGTTCGGCTGAACTAGGGGCCAGTGTCCTGGATGCGCTGCTGGCGTTATCGAAGGCCGCAGTCGAGACGAAAGACTAACTCATTAAGAGGCAATTAAACGCGTAGTACCACAGGTCAGATTGCGCCCAATTGACCTGTAAATTGGCCGCGCGGCCCAGATCGATCAAAAACATGATGTTCTCGCAACTCATTTTGACCTCCGCGTTTCATGAGCCAGCAAATCGACATGCTTGAGAAACTGCTCGCTTACAGATAGGACGCAGCAATGTCGTTTGACTCACTTCGGTACAGGGTTGCTCATTTACCGGGAGGTCGCTTTTCGATTATTTCGAGCCCGCGTATCATTTATTTTTTTTCCTCAACATGTGACTCAAGAGTTTTGAGCAACCCATAGCTGGGTCTCATCATCCATCAAGGGCGAGTTCGGAGGGGCTTAGACATGGGCGTAAATTCAGCCAGCCAAGACATCGTCATTAATGTGCCACCGAGCCAGTTTTTCGACGTAATTGCTGATTACGAACGCTATCCTGAGATCCTGCCCGAGATGGAGTCCGCTCGAATCATCAAGCGCGAGCATGGCGAGGTCCATGCTCAATTCACCTTTAACTTGATTAAGCGGGTCTCATACACTCTCGCTATGGTCGAGACACCACCACACCGACTCGAGTGGCGTCTTGTCGAAGGCCCATTGGCGAAGAATTCTGGTTCATGGCAGCTGACACCCATGGGCGATAACCAGACTTTAGCCGAGTACTCAATCGATTTAAGCCTGGGCATTTTTGTGCCCAAGGCGGTCATTAACCGCTTTGTTGTAAAGACCATGCCCCGTTTGTTAAACCACTTTAAATATGCCGCTGACGCTCGGGACAGCTGATGCCCAGAGAGTTTGGGCTGATGACGATGTGCAGTCGTCCACTCGCGATTTCTATCCAAGACAAAAAGTGGCTCCGATGACTCGGTTTCCAAAACGGCCACCATAACCCGCGCCAGGATTCAATGAGGACAGGTCAGATAGGGGTTATGTCTACGTCCAAATGATGTTTTTTATCTTTGGAGGGCGATCAAATACACTGGGGACATTGCCCGCGAAATTGAATTGTCGCCTGGGAAATGGCTTTGGACCAAGGCTCATCTAATTCCATAGGGGCGCTCATTGGAGGCAAACAGGTGACTTGGCCACAATCGTCACACGCAAAATGAGGGTGCTGATGGACAGCGTTCTCTTCGCCCTGACCAGAGTTGAAAGAATATCGGTCGATACCATCGACCCGACTGACCACGGGTGCGAGTCCAGCGTCCTTTAGTTTGATCAGGTTTCGAAAGATAGTCGCAGGGTCACAGTCTGTGTCTTTGATGAGTTTCACAACGTCACTGTGCGACAAAGGCCGATCGGCCGACGCGAGAATTTGTATCACGGCAAGCCGGGGCGTCGTAGACCTCAGCCCATGGCTTTTCAGAATACCCTTCGCGTCTTCCCTAGATAAATGCAGCATGCGTGACGGACCCTGTGACTCGGCTCTGTGACAATAGTACTTAAGTTTGGGCCAAGTACAACACCAAACCATCCGAAAAAAACACACGCTGTCTGTAAATGCAACTCACTTGCAAAAGGGTTGATTTTACGATTGGAGCCAATTATAACCGCCCTGCTTCTGGAGTGGATTAGGTTCTAACCCTCCGTTTTAATTTGTAGACTGTCCGAAAGGTGACACGAGACAATGAGATTTTTAACGATTCTTCTTTCTGCTTTTTTCCTGGTTGTTTTCACGCCTGCGTGTGGAGACGTCGGCCATGACGATCATGACCATAGTGATCATGATGACCATGACGATCATGACGATCATGACGGACACGACCACGACCCCAACGAGGTCATGACCACAGTGAAGTTAACTTTCACTCCAGCAAGCGGTGGAGATGCTGTTACTTTTGGTTGGGCCGATCCCGAAAACGACGGCAGCCCAGTCATCGACCCCATCACATTGACCGCGGGCGAGACATACACCGTCAGCATCCAGGTCCTCAATGAGCTTGAAGATCCTGCAGAAGATGTGACTCTTGAGCTGCGCGACGAATTGGACGAGCACCAGTTCTTCTTCACCGGCGATGCGGTTTCCGGTCCAGCTAACGAGTCCACCTCGGCCATCATCGCTCACTCATATGCGGACATGGACGCCAATGGCTATCCAGTTGGTCTCGAGAATACAATCGAGGCGACTGCAGCCGGCATGGGTGAAATGAGCCTCATGCTGCGTCACATGCCTCCAGTCAATGACTCACCCGTCAAGACAGGCGAGTTGGCTGGCCTTGTACTCAATGGCGACGCAGCGTCGTTACCGGGAAGTGTTGACATTGAAGTCACCTTCAGTGTTACCGTTGCGGAGTGACACACCCTATACGCCTACTCCTAGGTCTGATTTGTTTTTGGATCATTGGTGTGACTGCGACAGCGCAGGCCACGCCGCTAGCCGAACAAGTCAGCACGGCTCGAGCCGATGTTGATACACTTTCACAACGGCTCGAGACTCAGAGGCGTACTGCACGAGACGAGCAAGCCGCTCTCCGTGCGGAACGCGCCGAATTAAAGCGACAGGTTCGCCTAGAGCAAATTCGGCGCGACACGCTCGCTCAGCTACGCGCTGAGCGCAGCAAAGAAATGGATGTCCAAGAAGGACGAGTCTCCGACTCGATCGCGCCGATTAGACGTGCCATCGAATCGGCTAAAACGTATCTCGTCGAGACACTCCCATTCAAATATCAAGAACGATTGCGACGCTTGACCAAACTCGAGTCAGATTTAGCAGTCACCCACCCTGATCCAGCCCGTGTTCTCACCAGCCTGTGGCGATTCATCGAAGAAGAAGAGGCGATGGCCGGAGAGATCGGTTTAGCCCATCAGGTGGTCGAGTTGGATGGCAAGCGAATCTTGGTGGATGTGGCCCGAATTGGGATGGCGCTGATGTATATCAAGTTGCCCAATGGTGATGTGGCTTGGGCAAAACGACACAAGACCCAATGGCGTTTCGAACGCATCGAGGGTGTCGAGCCACGATTGACCGTAACCACGGTTTTTGATGCGCTCGAGACGAACAAGATTCTCGGTCCCAAGACGCTGTTGATTCCAGGTGCTTTGCCGACGAAAGCGGCCAGTGGCGCAGAATGATCGACTGTCTCAACTGCTGTCGATGCCCACTTCGGCCGTGTCGATTTTTGACAGTTGTGCTTGGAGTGAACGTGCTTCTTTGTGCAGCAACGACGCTCTCGGCACAAACGCTTGAGGATGCATATCAGACCGAATTAGAGCGACTCACAGCCGAAAAAAAAGCCTTGGGCAGCGCGCTCCGAAAAGCGAAGTCACGGGCCAAGCGAACGCGGGGGAAATTGGTCTCAGAAATCGAGTCATTAGCGAGCAAACTGACGCGTCTGCGGACCGATAACGCAAAACAAGAAAACGATCTTCCTGATGCCGTACGCTCGCAGTCGACCCAAGACCAAGAGCGGAGTATCGAGCGACGTAAGCAACAGATCGAGACCTGGATTGAGATCCATGGGGTCACACTGCCGGCCGCAGCCGTTGACAAGACCACTGCAGACGGCCGGCATCGACATCCACCAATCGATGTCATGGTCGGCTCCGCTTTAAAACACATCGCACAGCGTAGTCAGCTTTGGTTAGAGCCCAGGCGAGAGTATTTTGGCACAGATGGTGCTGCCACCGTTGGGCCTGTTTTGCATATCGCCGAGGTCGGTGCCATTGCAGTCGAGGCTGAATTTCGTCCACTTGACCTTGCTTTGGACGGGTCCCTTCGATTGACCCAGCAGCTTGCATCGGCCCCAGTGGTCCACGGGGACGCACGCTCCGTAGGTGTGATTCTATTCGATCGCGATGACATTCGACCCTCTCAGGCCGCAGATGCTGGCTGGCAATCTTGGTTTGACCGCGGCGGGGTCGTCATGTGGGCCATAGCCGCACTCGCCGTGCTGGCGCTTTTGATATTCTTGGAGAGAATGCTGGCGTTTTTAGTCTTTTTTGTTCGAGTTCTGGCAGCGGAACGCCGGGGTCCAGCTGTCAGCATTTCATCGGGCAATACCCTTCTGGCGCCGGTGGCCGTGATTCAGAGTGGTCAGGGCAATATTGAAGAAATCGAAGCGGATGGAGCCCATGCTGTACTTCAACTGCAAGCCTACATTCGTCGTGGAATCTCCTTGCTCGCCGTTGTCGCATCCGTTGCACCCTTGCTGGGTCTACTGGGCACTGTGACCGGCATGATCGGGACCTTTGCCATGATCACCGAGCATGGAACAGGCGATCCACGACTCCTATCCGGTGGGATTTCGGAAGCTCTTTTGACGACCCAATTCGGACTAATGGTCGCCATTCCAGCACTTCTTTTCCAAACCACATTATATCGATGTGGCGATGGTATTTTGCGCCGCATTGAGGCCTTTGCGTTAGCCGCCTTGCAAATTCGTATCGACATCGCCGACGCCCAGGTGGAGCAGAATCATGTGATGCCCGCCCGGAGCGTGAAGTGAGCGACATAGTCTGGGTGTTCGATCAGGGCGGCTGGGTGAGTTATACACTGGCCGCTGTGAGTGTTTGTCTGTGGTCAGCGGTGATTCTTCGCGCATTGGCACTTCGTCCAATGGCTTTGCCTGACGACGACACGCCTGTCCGGGGTGGTTCACCCCTCGCACAATTTATCCGTGAGGCGCGTGGTCTTGGCACTGCGCCAAAACGTTTGGAGCAGCTCGCTGAGCGAACGAAACGCCAGTTCGAGACCATGCGCAGTCTGATCAAGACACTGGTTGCCATCGCCCCGTTGCTGGGCCTATTGGGGACTGTCATCGGCATGGTTGAAATGTTTGGCTCTATGCAAGGCGCTCTCAGCGCTGATGGGGAGGCCACTGTGGCCGGTGGTATTTCGACTGCATTGGTCACAACCCAGCTCGGCCTGGTCATCGCAGCCCCCGGTTTAATTGCATCCTATATGCTCACACGGCAGCAATTGCGTCGTGAGCGCGACCTAGACCATGTGCGTCGGTCCTTGCAGGGACAGGCATCATGAAGCTTGGGTCTGTCACCAATAATCCGCCGCCGGATGAAGAACCGAACGTCGCCCCGCTCATCGATATCGTTTTCATTCTGCTGATCTTTTTCGTCGTGACGACAACCTTCGCGAAGGACCTGGGTATAGACGTTGAGCGGCCTAGTGCTGGCAGTGCGACTGAGAAACCCATCAACATTGTTCGCGTCGCCGTCGGCCGAGGGGGTGAATTGGCTGTCGATGGGCGGCCTACCAGCGCATGGCGTCTCGGCGCTGAAGTGGAAGATCGCATCGCGGGGCAGACTGAAAAATCAGTTTTGGTCGTGGCCGACAAGGGCATCGATGCCAAAACCCTCGTAGATGTCATGGACACCTGTCGCCAAGCCGGCGCTGCTCAAGTCGCCGTCGCAGTGGAACCCGAATGAGGTGGTTCAAGGGGATCATCGCTCTTGGATTTGGCGCCGCGATCACGCTCCTCCAATTCCTGGCTGTCGGGGCGCTGAATGACGCCAGTATGGCAACCAATGAAGCGGCCCTGGCAGACAAAAAAATGCCACCCATCATCGTCACCCAGACACCGAAATCAGTGAAGACCCCACAGAAGACACCAACACGACTCAAAGCGCGCTCGTCTCGACCGCGAGCGTCGGCCATGCGCACTCAGGCATCAGCTCTGCCCGCATTGACCCTCTCTCAAGCACCGCTGTCTCTCGGCACAGTCCTGCCCCAATTAGGAGGCATTGGTCTGGGTCAAGTGGATGTCGACGAGACACCGGCAGAGCCTGATCGCACCGCGCGTGCAAGACGCACGGCCGAACCAATTTATCCCCGATCCGCTCAGCGGGATGGGATCGAGGGCTATGTGATCTTGCGGTTAAAAATTGATGAAAACGGGCGTGTTAAAAACGTACTTGTCGTCGATTCTGAACCCATCGGCGTCTTTGAGCGGAGCGCCCGCGATGCCGCACGGCGGTTCGAGTTTGTTCCAGCCCGAATCGGTGGTAAGGCCGCGGCGACCACCATCGAGAAAAAAATTGTATTCAAGCTAAAATGATTTCGTTCTTTGCCATATTGACGGTTTTGGCTACACCCAATATCCAGACCCTTATAGACCAAAAACGATGGGTTGATGCCAGCGCCCAATTGGCGTCTGCGGAGCCGACCGCCCGCCCGCGTTATGAGGGGCTAATCGCACAGGGCCAGGGTCAGCCTAAAGCGGCAGCCCAGGCATTTGAGAGGGCTTTGGTCCAGACCCCCAATGTGCCGCAACTCCATCTCCATGCAGCGCACGCCTATTTTCAATTAAAACAATTCGAAGATGTCTTGCGCCATGCCCGCGCTGCATCTGCGCTTAAGACGCAGGCCGTTGTGCAACCCTTGCTCGAAGCCCGGGCGCTCGAAGGCTTAAACAAAGATGCCGAGGCGTATTCAGTCCTGCTTAATGCTGGCATACACTTCAAGACAGCCTATCGACCATGGCTGGAACTCGCAGCGCTGGCTCACCGAAAAAAATTAGCCAATGAAGTCAGGCGAGCGGCCCGGGAAGTTTTAGCGCGCAAACCTGACCGTGCGGCTATTTTATCGCTTTTCCATTTACTCTACGGAGACCGCGATGCCATTCCAATTCTCGAGCAGATAATCGCGCAAAACCCAACCGATGCAGACCTCCGAGCGCATCTAGGGCATGTCTATGCAGGAGAGCAGCGCTGGTTGAGTGCAGCGCGTCTTTTCGAAGAGGCAACAGACTTAGGCGGCCGCTATGCTTTTGAGGCGGCCGATCAATATCGAATGGCCGCTCGTCACCGCGATGCGCTTCGCTTAAATGGCCTTGTTCCAAGTAGTCAACGTCAGCTGGCTCAGAAGGTCTCAATTCTTTTTGAACAAGAGCAATATGCACGGATCGTTGCCATCGACGCCGACTTCAAAGACCCGGCGATGGGCTATCGTGTCGCCTATTCACATTATGCGGTCGGTGACTATTCGGCTGCATACACCCACGCTAGGGCGCTTCTTAAAAGCCGCTACCGGGCCGAGGCAACCGCCTTACTCAAGGCCATTGGCCACGATCAATCCCCATGATCGGTAGTCTCCAGCTCCTGATTATTGCCGGCTTGTCGGGGGTAGTGCCCTGCGAAGGCGTGATTCACGGTCGGGTCGTCGACGGGAAAGACGGCAGACCGTTGGCCCGCGCACGGCTCGATGCCGGTGAAAACAGCAAACCGGTGCGCACGGATGCTAAAGGTCAGTATCGGCTCACGGGTGTGTGTGCAGGGCCTGCAAAACTTCGGGTTGTCCGGTCGGATTATGCACTGCGAATTATCAAAATAAACGTCGAGAAAAACCAAGAACTCAATGTGACGCTTGCGCCAATTACGGTCACGCAAGGCGATGACATTCTTGTCCAGGCGCCTCGGCTGAAGGCCAGTGACACCCGCTCCGTGGTCTCCCTAGAAGGCGACGTTTTGATGCGGACCCGGGGTGAGAATTTAGCTGATGCATTGGCTCAGCTGCCCGGTGTGACCGTGCTCCGTAACGGGACCACCGCCAAGCCGGTTGTACGTGGTCAATACGGCTCACGGGTCTTAAAACTCTATGATGGCGTACGCCATGAGGGCCAGGATTGGGGTCTAGACCACGGACCGGAGATAGACTCTTTCGCCACCGGCTCCATGCGGGTGGTCAAAGGGTCCGCCGGTGTTCGCTACGGGCCCGACGCCATCGCAGGCGTCTTGCTCATCGACCCGCCAGAATTGCCTAAAGACCCAGGCTTGAATGTCTATACCCAATCTGTCGGTGCGCTCAACGGCAAGCGGGGCACCTTCGCGGCCCGTGCCGATGGCAAGTTTAGCCAAATTCCAGAACTGGCTTGGCGACTTGATACAAATTACACGCGGGGGGCCAGTCTAGAGACGCCCCTCTATCCCCTAGACAACACGGCCGTCGACGAGAATAACGTGGGCGCGATTTTGCAATATGACGCAGGCTCCTGGAGCGCCAAATTGTCTCATCGCCGCAACGAGAAGCGAAACGGCGTGTGTCTTTGCGTTCGCAATGAAGCTACCTCTGATTTCGATGCCACTTTGCTGCGCGACCGGCCCATCAACAGCGAGTTGTACAAAGCCGATTATGAGATTGAACGGCCTTTCCAATTGGTCACCCACGAAATCTCGTTGGCTCGGATTCGTCTCGATTTAGATGGCATCGGTGAAATAGAGACCACCTATGCATTCCAACTCAACGACCGACGGGAATTCGATATTCTCCGCGTGGAGAGCGATAGGCCCCAGTACAATTTTGAATTGCGCTCGCACACCCTGGATGTCTCTTTTGAGCAAGCACCCATTCTCTTGAGTGGCGGTTGGCGCTTAGAGGGTTTGTTCGGGACCAGCGGCATGATTCAAGAAAACGTGTATCGGGGCATCCCACTGCTCTCCGACTACCGGTCCTTTAGTGCTGGGATCTTTGCTATCGAGCGTTTGGTCATGGGGCGTTTCGAGGTCGAGGCCGGTGCCCGCTACGATCATGAATCCAGACAATCTCATATCCCTAAGAAGACCTACCAGAGCCTGGTTCGGGAAGGTCGTGTCGAGCCGGATTTCTGCGAGGTCAGGGAGAACTGGTCAGAATGCAGCTCGACCTTTAATGCAGGCACCGTCTCATTAGGTGGATTGATGCGGGTCACCGAGACAGTGATCGCCAAGATTGACCTCTCATCGGCCACCAGAATGCCCACCATCGATGAGCAATACATCAACGGCACCTCTCCGTCATTTCCCATCTATGCCCGTGGCAAGGCGAGCCTCGGACCGGAGACAAGCTGGAGCTTAAGCGGCACCCTGGAGGCGAATTTATCCTGGTTGTCTGCGGAATTCTCAGTCTATGGCAGTTACATCGATGACTATATCTACCTAGCCCCTGAACTGAGAGACGATGGGACTGTACGCACGGATGTTTTGATCAATGGCCGGTTTCCTAGGTTCGCCTACGAAGACATCGATGCGATTTTCTATGGTTTCGATGCCAATGCCAAGATGCGTTACGACCGGTTTGATTTGGTCGTCCAAGGCTCTGTTGTGCGTGCAAGCCGC
>MDTC01075999.1_pt1 | contig 12874 bp, 12 predicted proteins | sample 811181 | NCBI WGS metagenome assembly MDTC01 (sample SAMN05326644, study PRJNA326480) | marine metagenome | isolation source: seawater | place: Pacific Ocean: North | collected 2011 | reverse complement strand
TAATATATTATCTTTAACCAGTTTAATTTCTTTTTTTAGAGAATTATATTTTTCATCGGTTATATCATCTAAATTATTAATCTCACAATAATTTTTATCAAATGTAATACCAGGTAATTTGTAATTATTTTTTGTTCTTGTATCAATGATTAATGGTATTTCATGAGACATTGCTAATGCCAATTGTCCTGAAAATCTATCATAATTAATTTTTTTTTTTGATAATACATATTTGGAATTATTCAATATATTAATCATAATATTTGTTTTAACAGATGAATAATAATTTACATTTTTAATATTTTTTAGTTTATTCCCATTTCCACCCCAAATTATAAAATTAAATGTATAATTATTATTTAAATTAATAAATTCTAATAAATCATTATCAATATTATTATCATTATAATAACCAATCATGGTAATAATTTTACTTTTTAAACCATTAGTAATAATAGGCTGATAAATAGGAAATGTATAATATATATTAGTACCATTTATATACGGTGTTAGACTAATAAATTTTTCTGAATTACCTCCCCTGTGCTCTTCACAATCTAAATGTAATATAGATATAATTTTTTTATCATCCAAACAATTATCGTTGCTTGTTAATTTAAATATTTTATCATAATTATAGAGTATATTTTTGTTAAAATCGTTATATATAACGTTAAAATTAAATATAGTCGAATAGTATTCGATATGGTTAAATTTGTTTGTTTGTGGAGTAATATAAATATCTATATTATTATTTTTATACATTTCAAGTAAAAAACTAGCACATTCTAGATGATAATCAAATTTTCCAACAATCGCTATTTTCATATATATATATAATATATATTTATTTATCATATACTTGCTTAATTATGAAAACACAAATTAAGAAAATACAAATTAAGAAAACACAAATTAATTAATATTATAATGAAAACTGAATGATAAATTTCTTTTTTTATGTTTTAGTGAGTTTAAAACTTTCATTTATTTATAAATAAAATAATATAAAAATATATAATATTATATTATATTAAATGAATAATAAATTAATTATTTATAATGGACAAGCAGAACAAGATAAATTTGTATTAAATATTTTATCTGGAAAAAAAAATGGATATTTTTTAGAATTAGGCTCTTGCTTTGCTGAAAAGTCTAATAATACATTTATTTTAGAAAATTCATTTAAGTGGATAGGAATTATGATAGAATATGATAATAAATATTTATATGAGTGGAAAGACCTTAGACCAAATAGTAAACATATAATTAATAACGCTTTAAATATTAATTATAAAAATTTATTGAAAGATAGTCCAAAAAATATTGATTATTTATCTTTTGATTTAGAAGTACGTAATGGTTCTACTATTAAAACATTAGAAAAGTTTGATATTGAAATTATGAATGAATATAAATTTGCTGTTATAACATTTGAACATGATTTGTATAATTCAGGCAACTACAAAGAAACTAGAATAAAATCTAGAAATATATTCAAGAAACATGGTTATATTCCTGTATTTAAAGATATAAATAACAATAATCCAAATATCGTATATGAAGATTGGTATGTTCATCCAGAACTAGTTAATATGAATTATGTAAATAATCTTAAAGAGATTAATAAAAATAATTACAAAGATAATAATTTAACTGGTTTATCTATTAGTTGGAAAGATATTATTTATCCACAGAATGATAATTTATTGTTTATTACCGATAGTAATGCTAGAATATATGAAAAAAAAGGTGAATTCTATTAGAAGTGATATTTGACAAGTGATTAATATCGGCGTTTTAAATATTCAAAGGTGTAAAAAAATATTTCTAGAGAGGGAAATCAATCATTGCACGAATTGTGTATATGACTCCCCACATTTGATGCATCTTGTAGAATTTTCTGTTCGGTCTAGGATCGAAGATATCTGGTAGTATATACATATGGGGACACCATTCATCTATAGCTTGATCTGTAACATTCCACATCTTGAAGAGTTTTGCTTGAAATTGTTCAAAGCAATTAATACCCTTCAAAAAATTTCTAAATATTATACCGACTATACATTAGAAGTAAATTTAATATTATCTAATAAATCTTCTTTATTGTAGATATTCAGAATGGATGTATTATCATTAGTACTATAACCTATAAATATGTTATCATTTTCTATATAAAAACATATACAATACTCACGAATATAGTTTTCAAATTTAAATGGTTCAGAGATTTTTAATAAATTCAGATTTAAATCAAAAATTACAAAATAATGCTGAAATGTTCTATTTCCACCTAGAGTTTTATGAGTAATAAACCATAATTCATTGTTGTAATGAATTCCATTACTTGAACCTCTCATTTCACGTAAGATATCGATCTTAAATTCTTTTTTTATAACTAATTTATTTTGTTTATCTTTATCACTATTAATAAGTTCACATATTGTTAACGGAAACCATTTATAAATTATATATAATTGTTTTTTATTATCAAAAAACACCCAATTTTTTTCTATTTCCTGTCTGTTTTTATAATATGTTTGATAAGTTATTTTTTTTTCACAATATTCCAAATAATTACCACACATAACACCATTATCAATACTCCTATATTTATCAAAAGATACTGCTCCCGTAAATAATATATTATCATTATAATTAAATAATCTTATATCTTCTACTCCGATAAAAGCATGTCCTTTATTTAAAAAGTTTAAATCTGGTGGTATAATCAGTTTATCTAATATATTGAACTCTTTGTCATATTTTATAAAAACATTAATTGTTATAAATACATTAAAACTAGTAAACTTAAAAGATGGTTCAGTTAAATAATTTACACACCTGTAATTTACTAAATAATTATCTTTTTCTCTGACAAGACTAAAATTACATGAATAAAATTTTGTTGTAATATTATTAATATTATAATAAAAACTGAATGATAAATTTCTTTTTTTATGTTTAAGTAAATTTAAAACTTTCATTTATATATATATATACTTTCATTTATATATATATATTATAACGAAAGTATTTTAGAAACACTGCTTTTATTAGATAAATCTTAAGGTTAGAATATATGAAAAAAAGATAATTTCTATTAGAAGTAATAAATATTTGACAAGTGATTAATATCGGCGTTTTAAATGTTCAAAGGTGTAAAACAATATCTGGATTAAGTCAGCCTTTTAAATCTCTAATGGTGTAAAAAAGTATCATTATAAAGTAAGGCCATAGTTCCTATATTTTGTAATTCCACTAGACTATTAATAATTATTCTTTTTTCAAAATTAGGATTCTCTATTAATAAAATAGCCGAAAATACAATAGCTATAAAACTAATAGTATTTGAAATTTTTAATCCATATTTTACTGGAATTGTTGTAATATTATTAAATTTATCCTCAATAATATCTTTTGAATCAGCAAAATTGCTTGTTGCAAATAATGTTAACATACATGGTAAATAATCTTGTGGATAATTTATAATATTATAATTATTTTCATATAAAACGCACGGTAAAATTATTGTTGCTATTGTCCACATTAAAGATATGTATAAAGGTTTGTATATATTTAATTTTTTTTTATAATATTTATATTCACCATTTATATAAAAAAGAGGAATAAATGGCAAATTATATAATATTTCATTACTTGAATAATCATTAAAAAGAATAAATATCATAGCAAAAAATGATAAATTTAATGATACATTATAAAATTCCTTATTTTCATACAAAAAATTATAGAATTCTTCTTTTGATGTTTCAAATGGATTATTATTAAAATCTAATGCATCATTATATCTATCTTTACCATATGTATAATATCCTAATAAAAATTGTAATAATATAGATTGAGTTGATGTTATATCATAACCATAATGTAAATTTGTATATATATTACTAAAAATATTTAATGGAATTCCTATATCTAATCCATTTAATGCATTCATACTTATTAATGGTTTTGATACTGGATTTGTAATTAATAAAGGTTGATGATTATTTAATATAAATTTCATAATACTATTATGATATTTATATTTATATTTATTTTTAGAATTTAACTTAAATATACAATATTTATATAGTAAATTCTGATATTTTATTAGCAAGCCACTCGTGATATTGTTGTAATTTTACAGAATCTCTATCATCTAAACCAACACTTAATGTACTATGCATCATATTAGACCACCCTTCATCCATAATATCAAAATGACCAAAATAATTTGCTTTAATAATATCTTTTGAAATATTTTTTGATATTTTCAAATCAGTCATTTTTAATGAAAAATATCCAATAGGAAATGTAAGAGGTATCAGTCTCCAATTATTAGATTTTTTACTGTTAATAATTAATAATTTATCAATATTATTTAATTTTAATAATGACTTCTTTTTTTTATCATTTATAGAATTTATATCACTTAATTCAATTATATCTTCACTAATTTTATTTTTATCTCTTAAATCAAGAGGATCAATTAAAACTAGACTATTTATAAATTCATACTTATTTGAATATTCTATTGCTTTAATTCCAGAGTTTGAGTGTGCTACCAAAGTAACATTGGTACTATTTTCTTTAAATTTGTTAAAGAAATTTTCAATGTTATCATATGTTGGAATATAAACATTTATATCTTTATTACTAAGCGAATTTAAAAAGTTACTATATAAATTTATTGGTAATTTATTACTTGTTGATATAGGAAAGAAAACAACTGTTCTATTAAATTTATTATTATCATCTAAATCTTTTTGTTGAAATAAATTATCATTTGTTTCTACAAATTGAATAGGATTAACAATTTTAAATGGAACATTATTTAGCAAAAATGAGTAAACTGTTTCAGTATTTAATATTCCGAGTGCTAATGATAAAAATCTATATATTTTCATGTTTATATTTATATCAAAGAATTATCTTTAAATATTTTATTAAATTTAGTTAAAAATATTATATAATAGTAATAGTAAATGATATCAAATAAATTAATTACTTTTTTTTTATTACTTTTTACCAATAAATCTATAGAATTTACTCCCTCATATCATAATGTAAATACTTACAAAAAAAGACATTTAGATAACAAGAAAAATATTTTATTATTGGACAATCAAGATAATTATAATATAATTGATAATTTACTACATAGAGAATTATATAATGGTAAGGAAACTGGTAGAATAATAGTTGAACAAATTTCTTCACTTTTACCAAAAGTAGATTCTATTGGACATAAAGTTCTACATGCTAATAATGAATTTATTAATTATATTCTAGAACATAATTTATTTGATGATATCACAAAAAAAAATATTATTTTATTATCAATAAAAATGGCTCAAATGGGTGATAATTTTGGTTCAGATCTCCTAGAATTATATTATAATATTGTTGATAAATGTTTGTAATTATTTATATTAGATTGTAAAACTATTTCGGCTTAAATAATTATATTTTGTTCTAATTTTACTACAAAAACTATTTACATTTTCTCTATATAATTCTGGTTTGAATAATTGATATTCAATGTCTGATAGAATATCATTATATTTTATAGATAAATATGTATATTTTTCTAATTTTTTAGAATAATTAAATTTAATTATAATAGCATTAATAATACTTAAAATAATAAATACGCCCATTTCAATATATCTCATTAATTTTATATTTACTAATATTCCTGTTATAGGAGCCATTACTAATGGTAATAGTATACTAATTAACGATAAGTACAAAAGTTTTTTTTTATTTTCTTGTGCTTTTTTTTTATAATCTTCTATTAATTTAGTACAATTATTTTTTATTAAATTCATATATTGAATACTGTCTTTATCCCATGGTCTATTTTCGTTCATTAAAACTTCATAATTATCAAAACTATTGTTAAATTTATTATCAAAGAATTCATCATAATTTGTAACTTGAATGTTGTTTAATGGTGAATTTTTTTTTATAGATAAATTATTGCTTTTATTTTTATTTTTACTAATAGTTTTAATTTTTTTTTTTCTATTATTATTTACATTTTTATAACTATTATTATTTTTAAATCCAAGTTCTAAATCATTATTAAATTTATTAATTATACATTTAATAATTTTTTTTCTTTCATTATCTTCACTATCCTCTGTAGTAATTTCTTCTATTTTATTATAATCTATTTTATCAAGATTTTCTTCTTGTTCCGATTCTTCCCCTTCTTCTTCCACTTCCTCTTCTTCCTCTTCTTCTTCCTCTTCTTCTTCCTCTTCTTCTTCCTCTTCTCCTTCTTCTTCTCCTTCCTCTTCTCCTTCCTCTTCTCCTTCCTCTTCTCGTTCTTCTTTATCTTTTTCTTGTTGAAATATTTTATTATGATTTTTTATTGGTGGTAATACTTTCATTTATCTATTAATATATGTAAGTATTTCAAATCAATTTATTTTGTAAATTTTTTATTTTCTACAAACATCATAATTTTGGTTAAACCAATTAACGGTGCTTTTTATACCATCACTAATATTTGTGAACTTGAAATCCTTATTCAAGGTCATTAATTTGCTGTTATCAGCTGTTTTCTTATATTGTCCATCACTAAAAGTATTATCATAAATAATATTTGTTTCATAATCAAAACATTTTGCTATTTCTTTTGCAATATATTCAATACTTACTTCATCTTTTTCACTTACGGATAAAATAATACTTTCTTTTTCACTATATTTTTCTAATGACCATATTATTAACCTAGCAAGATCTTCTGAAAATATAAATTGTCTTAGTGGTTTACCACTTCCTTTTACTACAAAAGGTTTGTTATCTTTTTTACTTAAATAACATGCATGAATTAAAGCAGGAATTACATGTCCATCTTCTAAAGAATAATTATCATTAGGACCATATATATTAGTTGGTATTACACAAATAAAATTTTTATTATATTGTTCTTGATAACATTTACTTTGAATTTCTAACATTCTTTTACTATATGCATAAGCATAATTTGAAGTGTGTGGAGGACCATCATGTAAAGATTGTTCATTAATAGGGTAATTTATTTTATCAGGAAATATACATGTTGATAGACAACTTACAACTTTTTTAACATTATAAATATTACAGCAATTTAAAACATTATAGTTTATTAATATATTTTTTTCAAACATATCAACTTTACTGTTCATATTTTTAAATAAGCCGCCGACATGAGCTGCTAAATGAATTACATAATCTGGCTTGTATTTTTCAAATATAATTTTAGTATCTTTAATATTTGTTAAATCTGCATCTTTAGAATTAATAAATATAAATAAATATTTATATTCATGAGAAATTTTTTCTATTGCTTTTCCAACTAATCCACTACCACCTGTAATAAGTATTTTTTTTAACATACAATATATTGAAAAATAGTATTTATATAAATAATATTATAATTAATATTAATAATTATAATACTATTATAAATAGATTTTATTCTAAGTAATTATATAAATGACTAATTCAGGAAATAATTCTAATGTTCCAAATAGTCCAAAAAAAATAAGTTTATGGCAACTTATTACATATAATTATATTAATGAAGATCAAATAAATTCGAACGGGAAAGTAGATGAAGATATATACCAAAATGCATTAAGAAATTTTATATCTGATTTTGGCCAAAATAGTTCAAGAGTATTTAATAGAAATAGACCCTCTACTGCTCCTATTAGATCAAATAGAGTAGTGAGAAATAATCAAATAAATAATAATCAAGAAAAAAATATGAATAAAAATCGATCATCATCTCATATTAATAATATAAGATTAATGAAACATGCTATAAATGATAATAGAAAATTAGAAGAAAAAGAAAAATGTTGTATGTGTTTAACAAATAATCCAACGCACATATTTTTACCATGTTTTCATTTATGCTCCTGTTTAGAATGTGCTAATAAAGTAGATAGATGTCCAAAATGTCGTACTCCAATTAAAGAAAAGAGACGGGTATGGTTTTAATTTTTAAAATTTATATTTCTATTTAAAATTAAAAATATTTTACAACTACTTGGTAAAACTGTAATATTGTTTGATTAATTTTATTTGTAATTACTTCCAAATTATTTTATATTAAATTAGTATAAAAGTTTTTTTATTATTTATAATATGGGAAACTCATCAAAAGTATACAAAAAACAAAATATACCAAAAGCTTTAAAAGAACAAGTTTGGATTCAAAATTTTGGTAAAAAATTTGAACATAGTTGTTATATTGATTGGTGTTCAAATAAAATTAATGTATTTGATTATCATGTAGCTCACAATATACCTGAATCAAAAGGTGGTACACTTTGTTTAGAAAATTTAAAACCAGTATGTTCAAGATGTAATCATTCAATGAGCAATAATTATACAATATCAGAATGGATAGCATTAGATAAAAATAAAAAAAATATAAAAAAATTCTGGTGTTCTTTTAATTTTTTTAAATAAAAAATAAAAATTGAAAAATTTAATATAATAGAATTTATGTTAAAATGAGTAAGAAGCATTATATCGGCGAATATAATAAAGATGAATTACTAGAAGAATTATGGAATTATGCAACAAATTATCATAACACATTAAATAGAACATTTAATCTAGAAGATGCAAAAAAAGAAATGAAAAACAATTTTCCAGAATATGTTTGCGGAAAAATTATTATGGTTGACATTTACAATACAAATTTTGTAGATTCTTCTTATTTTGATAAAGAAAACGGTGAATATTCATTTGAAAATGTTTTAAGAAAACTAGAAGATAAAAAAAAAATAATTATATACGGATAAAATAAATTTTTTTATAAATCTCAATGATATACAAATTATTTATATTAATTAATATTGATATATTAATTAATAATTAGTAATTAGAATTATATTACAAATATAAATTAGAAAATGTGTGGTATTGCAGGAATAATACATAAAAATAATATGAAAAATATAAAGAAAAATTTATATGAAATACTTTTTAATCTTCAACATCGTGGTCAGGATTCATCTGGTTTTATCACTTACGATAGCAATAATAAAGAATGTTACATTACAAAACATTTCGGATTAGTAGATAAAAATTTAAAAAATTTAAACAAATTAAAAGGGAATATGGGAATAGGACATGTTAGATATCCTACTCATGGATTAAAAACAAAGAATGAAATACAGCCATTTTATGATAATACTAATAGTATTGATGGAATATCAATAAGTCATAATGGTAATATTACTAATTATAATTATATCCTATCAATATTAAAAGATAAAAGTAAATTAAAAAGTACATCAGATTCGGAACTATTATTATTACTATTTATTCAATTATTAAATGAAGAATTAGAAATAAATTATACTTTAAATATAAATAATAAAATTATTCAAAATGTTGTTAAAAAAATTTATGACAATTGCAAGGGTAGTTATTCAGTACTAATAATGATTAATAATTATGGAATTATTGGTTTCAGAGACGTCTATGGTATAAGACCCTTTGTTTATAGTATCAATAAAAATTATATAGAATTAGCATCTGAAACAATAGCTTTAAAAAATAGTGAAAATTATACAAATTTAAATAATGGTGAAGTATTAATAATAGACAAAAATTTAAATTATGAAAAAAAACAAATATATAATTACCCATTAACACCGTGTTTATTTGAGTATATTTATTTTGCAAGACCAGAGTCTTACGTTAATGATATATTAGTTTATGAATATAGAGAAAAAATATCACAAAAAATTATCGATTTAATAAAAAATGATAATGAATTTATTGGTATTGATTATGTTGTCCCTGTTCCTCAGACTGCATTAGTAACATCTATCAAAATTTCAGAAAAATTGAATTTACCTTTAAAACATGCAATTTTTAAAAACAGATATACACATAGAACATTTATAAATAGTACACATAAAAATATAGTAAAAAATATAAAAAAAATAAAAGTAATAAAAAAGTATGTAAGTGATAAAAGAATATTGTTAATTGATGATTCAATTGTAAGAGGAAATACATGTACTCACATTATAAATGAATTAAAAAAAAATGATGTAAAAGATATTTTTTTGTTTTCTTGTAGCCCGCCTATAAAATATCCTAATGTTTATGGAATATCAATACCATCACGTGAAGAATTAATCTGTAATAATAGAACAAATCAAGAATTAACTAATTATTTAAACATTAAAAAAATAAATTTTTTAAATTTAGAAGATTTATGTTCTCTTTTAAGTGAATTAAATAGTAATATTAAATTTTTTGAGACATCAGTATTTACAGGAATATATATATAATAGCAAAATAATAATAAAATTAATATATTTATGAAATACATAATATATGTTTTCGCGATTTTTGTTTAATTCAGTTAAATCTATGATTCCAAAGATATCAGCTACAGAATTAATTGCACTAAGAAGTGGTAATACTTCTTTGGATAGAAGTATATTACAAGGAAAAATTAAATTACCAAAAAAAATAGACAACAAATATAAATTTTCAGAACCAGCTTTAAATAACTTATTAACAGAATACGATAATAGTGTAATATATCCAAATGATAATAATAATAAATGGATAAACTATATTGCAAAAAATAAATATTTTAGTTTTTTGATTGATGAAAGTTATGGTGGAATAAAATTATCAGTAAATGAATTATCAGATATTTTAACAAAAATATCAAGTGTTAATCCCGCACTTGGAGTTGTAACAATGGTACCAAATTCATTAGGCCCTGGTGAATTATTAACTCACTATGGAACGACTGAACAGAAAGAAAAATATTTACCAGGTTTAGCAAGTGGTGAATATATTCCTTGTTTTGGATTAACTGGACCAAATAATGGTTCTGATGCAACTGGATCAATTGATGAGGGTGAGGTTGTAATGAAGGATGGTAAAATCATGATTAAAGTTGTTGTTAATAAACGTTATATTACATTAGCTCCGGTAGCAAATTTAATGGGTATTGCATTTAATTTAAAAGATCCGGATAATCTATTACAAAATGAAAAATCTGGAATAACTTTAGCTTTAGTAGAGAGAAATCACGATGGATTAATACAAGAAACACATCATAATCCGTTAAATGCAGGATTTCCTAATGGAACAATAAAAGGAGAATTTTATATAAACATAGATCAAGTAATTGGTGGTTCTGATAATATAGGTAATGGCTGGAAAATGTTAATGGAATGTCTATCTGCTGGAAGAGGAATCAGCTTACCTGCCACAGCAAATGCTAGTAGTAAAGTTGCTACATTCGGTATAATAAATTATGCTAAAGTTAGAAAGCAATTTAATTTACCACTATCAAAGATGGAAGCTATACAAGAAAAAATAAACTCTATGGTCTTTAACACTTGGATAATCCAATCTTCTGTAAAATTAACAAATGATATACTTGATGAAGGAAATAGCCCAGCTGTATTAAGTGCTATAATGAAGCAACAAACTACAGATAGAGGTCGTATAGTTTTAAATCATGCAATGGATATTCAAGCTGGAGGTGCGATTTGTCTTGGATATAGTAATTTTCTCGAAAAATTCTATAGAGCTGCACCTATTGGAATAACTGTTGAAGGATCTAATACATTAACAAGGTCATTAATAATTTTTGGACAAGGATTAAATAAATCACATCCTTACATATATCCAATTTTAGATTCGGTTCTAGAAAATGATAAAGATAAATTAGTTAATAATTTTAAAAATATAGTAACTCATTCAATAAATTTATATCTATCAACTTTTAATTTAACAAATTTATTTCCAGGAGTTCCAAAAGTATTAGAAAAACAATTATTAGATTTTGCATGTTTAACTAATTTTGTGGCATTAAAAGGTGGTTCATTAAAACGTGAGCAAATGTTATCAGGTACAATGGCTGATATTTTTAGTAATTTGTATCTAGCCGTATCTGTAAATTATTACCATAGCGAATATAATGCTAGTAAAAAATTAACAGATTATGTAGTTAATAAATTAATAAATGAAAATCAGTATAAAATAAATGAAGTAATAAATAATTTGGGTCCAGAGAGATTTTTATTAAAACATTTATTAAATGCAGTATATACAAATTCATATGAAGAAGAACGAAAAATATTTAATGAAATATTAAATAATGAAAATATTATTAATGAAATAAAAAAAAATATTCACGTTGAGAATAACATTTTATCAGATTTAGAATTAGCTGGATCAGAAAAATTAGATATTAATTCTAAAGAATATATTGATTTAAAAAATCGTATAATAAATGTTGATGAGTTTAAAAATTAAATATACAATATAAAATTGAATTATTTTAATAATAATAATACATTATTATTCTTTAATAATGATGTATTTAGTAAACCAAATAGCCTTAGGATTGCTTGTAAATACTATTAAAATTCCATTTGATAACGGTGCAAATATCAAGGGTTCTAGTAAAGCTCCAGAAATTATAGTCGAAAAATTAGATTTTCTAAATATTGAAAATGATTACACTGTAAATGCTAATCAGCATTTAATTACCGTTTTTGGTGATGGTTTTCTTAATACATGGAAGACATTAAATAGTAATAAATTTCCTATTATTATTGGAGGTGATCATACAGTTGCTGTGTCAAGTATTTATGCTAGTAATGAATATACTAGAATGAATGGAGAACGATTAGGCGTGTTATGGTGTGATGCACATGCTGATTTCAATACTATGGAAACATCAGAAAGTAAAAATATTCATGGTATGCCTGTGTCTATTCTATGTGGAGATACATTGCCGATTTTAGCTAATGGCCCTCCACTAGATTATGATCAATTTGCATTTTATGGTGTAAGAGATATGGATTCT
>MDTC01259837.1_pt1 | contig 12876 bp, 18 predicted proteins | sample 811181 | NCBI WGS metagenome assembly MDTC01 (sample SAMN05326644, study PRJNA326480) | marine metagenome | isolation source: seawater | place: Pacific Ocean: North | collected 2011 | reverse complement strand
TGGTAAAGTTTTTATTGGTAGTGCTACCCCAACAGTTTATCACACCCACGACTTGAACGTTGCAAGCAGTATAGCTTTGGGTGCTAATAACGGATCTGTATCCCAGAGCATAACTATGGTAGAGTGCACATCAGGTTCATCACCTTCACTTACTATATCCGGTGCATCCGCTAATGGAACAGGTAATGCTGGTGGTTTGGTTGTTGTAGCAGCTGGTGCTGGAGATACCAACGGTAACGGGGGTAATACAGAGATAAGAGGTGGATTGAAAGCTGGAGCTGGTACTGACGGATCAGTTCTCATAAGAACAGGATCTTCAGGAACTATAACTACAGCGGTTACTATAGACGGCTCACAGAATGCAACATTTGAAAAGGGCGTTATACAGAGAGGAGATGCAGGTATAGTATTCCATCAGAATGCACCAGCAACTACAGATGACGGTACAGCAGTAGTATCCGCAGCTAACGTGCTGACAGGTATAGTAACCTGTACCCCAACTGCAGATAGAAGTAAGGCTACTGATACAGCAGCTAACTTCATCAGCACACTGGGACTCACAGTAGATGATGATGCATTTGACTTTAGCGTTATTAATCTAGCTACAGACGGCACATCATTTGTAACTCTTACAGGAGGCACAGGAGTGACACTTGTAGGTAGTGCTATAATCTCTGCACAAGACAATGCAGAAGATGCATTTACGTCAGGAGTAGGAAGATTTAGAATTAGACGAACAGGTTCTTCAGCAGTTAGTATGTACAGAATAGCCTGATTTTATATATTTGTATTATTGTAAACCTTAAAACATAAAACAATGTCAGCTACAAAAATAGAAGCTACAAACAGAGAATTGCTTGAGATCTTTAGAGGTCTTGAGTCAGTCAAACAAATCAAAGGAGCACGTTTTAGTGTTCTCGTTGGTAAGAACTTGAAAGAGTTGAGACACAAGCTACAGCCTATTGAAGCAGCAGCTGTGCCCCCTATTGAGTTCCAAGAGGTATCCGTAAAGATGCAAGCACTTGTTGAAGAGGAAAACTCAGAAGCAGTAGAGCAGCTTGAAAAGGATAGCAAGGAGCTTATAGAGGCAAGAAAAGCACAATTGCAGGCTGTAGAGGATATGTTGGATGAGCCTTCAGAGGCGTATCTGCATATGATTAAGGAGACTCAACTCCCAGAAGATATTACTGGTGAGCATATAGAGAGACTTCTTAAAATAATAAATTAAATGGCAAGCATTACAACAAGACTTAGTGTAAGATCTAGAAACCTTTTTAGCAATGCTATTGGTGCAAGACATGATAAGTCTTTTGCCGTTAGCAGCGATGCGGACCGACGCATCAAGACAATCAAAGAAGCATCAGGAGCACCCGCCGTACTGGTGGATGCCTCTGATTACTACACGGACACAGATATAACTCTGTTCGTGTTTATTAAGAATGCCACCTCGACGGCTAATAAGAATCTGTTCATCCTCGTAGGATCACAGATCATAGCCCGTCTCAAGCCTGGTGAATATATTCTTTGGCCCTGGCACGTAACTAGTGGTAGTAACGATGTCAAGATTTACTCAAACGATGCTACTAGTGGTGTAAAAGCCGAGTACTTCGCTGCTAAAATGACTAGCTAAGATGGGTAAGAAGATAAAAGATACTAAGCTAGGGGCATGGCTAAAAGATAAAGCACCTAATGTATTAGATACGGTTGCGGACTTACTCCCCGATAGTGGGGGTCTAGGTGTTGTAAAAAACCTGTTGGATAAAGAACCAGGTGTTGATCCAGCAGAGGCACAAGCTAAGATAGATGCAGAAGTAAAGTTCCAAGAGAATGTTACTGAGCGCTGGAAAGCTGATATGGGTAGCGATGTTAAGCTTGCTAAACTCATAAGACCTGTTACCTTGATTGCTTTGATGAGCATGTTCATGGTGACTATGGTCGCAGACAGTATGGATAATTGGCCTTTTAATGTAAAGGACTCTTACGTTGATCTACTTCAAATCCTGATGCTTACTGCATTTGGTGCTTACTTCGCAGGCAGGACTATAGAAAAGTCTAAGAAGTAAGGTAATTGTAAACCTAACACATGACTGTAAATGACATAAAGAGTTTCCTAGATGAAAAACCAGGTTACTTAAAAAAGAGTGCAGAAGTACTCTCAGGCCGATTAGAGTGTGACATCGAGTTATGCGAGACTGCACTGTATGAGGCAAGACAAAAGGCTAAGGAACAGCCTGATGATAACGCTAACAACAATGAAAGTGTTATCAGTGAGTTCCAAACGTTCCTTGACAAAAATGGCATCGCACCTGCTGATGTATCTAGCGTAAAGTTCTGGCAAACGGTATCAGGACACCAAAGATTCTCTGTAGTAACAAAGGGAGAATCTATGAGCTTGGATGCTATGAAGCAGGAGATTGAGGAGTTTGCAGCTAGTTACAGCCCGAAAGTTGCAAATATTGAGTACGAAAAGCACTCTGATCCTGTAGTGTATGAGGTATCTCTACCAGATATACACTATGGTAAACTCCACAATTTATCACTACATGAGGTAGAAGATGAATATCTAGCGGTTGTGGGTGACTTGATACATAAAGCACAAGGCCTGCAAATAGAAAAGATTCTTTTACCAATAGGTAACGACGGTATGAACTCCGAAGGACTTCGTATGTCGACTACCAAAGGAACACCACAACAAGACAACGGTGGTTGGAAAGAGACGTTTAGAGGGTACTGCCAATTGATGGTACGAGCTATAGACTATCTAACTACAATTGCTCCTGTTGATGTAATAGTGATATCTGGTAACCACGACTATGAGCGCATGTTCTATGCAGGAGATGTGCTTGCAGGATGGTACAGAAACGATGCCAACGTCAGTGTAGACAACACTGCAAGTTCTAGAAAATACTACGAGTATGGCAAGAACATGCTGATGTTTACACACGGCGACAAAGAGAAACCGGCTGATATGCCATTAATAATGGCTACAGAACAACCGGAGATGTTTGCTAGAGCTAAGCACCGTGAAGTTCATTGCGGACACCTCCACAAAGAAATGGTTAATGAGTACAGAGGTATCAAAGTACGGTTTCTACCATCTATTTGTCCTAACGATGAATGGCACAAGCAGATGGGGTACGAGGCTAAACGAACAGGGCAAGCATATATATGGAATAAGCAAAGAGGACTTGAAGGCTATTTACAGACAAATGTTATTTGAAGACGACATAGAAGACGATTACGATTTCTCTAGCTCAGTAGAAGATGAGATAGAGATACTTGACGAAGCATACAGAAATGCATTTGCTGTAGCTACGGGCAAGATGACTGTTGCTGAGCTTTTATCTAAAAGCCCGGACATGATCTTCTTGCCTTTTGATCCTAGTGATCCATCGACGTTTAAGCTCGTCGTAGACGATATGATAAAATACTTCGAAGAGAACGAAGAATATGAAAAATGTGCTAAGCTAATTGGCATAAAAGGGCTGAATGAATGACTTTAGATGAGATTGCATACAATATCCTGAACCTTGTTAGGGCTGGTAGATCTAGTAATGATGACATCATATCGCTAGATCAAATCAAGTTTAACATACAGCACTACCGTGCTATGTTCATACGTAGAGACTACAACAGAAATGGGTTTGTCTCTAATACACTAGAACAAGACTTAGGATGCTTAGACATAATGAAAGTTGATGCATCTAAGTGTTGCAATCTTCCTATAGACTGCCCAGTATATAGAACTAAAAGAAAGCTCCCTAGAACTGTTAGGTTCAACTTTAGGGATGCTTTTACATTTATAGGTAAACCCAACGGGACAGGCACCATACCTAGAGTAGAAGCCTATGAGATAGAGTACATACCATATGATAAGTACACATCAGGACAAACTAAGTTCTATGTCATAGATGATTATATCTATATCTACAACCCAAAAGGTCTTGAGGCTATAAATGTCAGAGGGGTGTTTGAAGACCCTGAGACTGTAGCAGAATTTGCTACATGTAATGATGGGGAATGCTACGATGAGCAGTCTCCTTACCCACTACCGATGGACATGGTGAGTTTAATAACTAATGGTATAGCCACGGGAGAGCTCACGCTCATGGGCACTGGTACAAACGATACTTCTAACGATAGACAACAAAACTAATCATGGCATTAAATACAACAAGAGAAAGACTGCTAGATAAGCAGGTAAAAGCATCACAAGCTAGTCAGGTTGCTAATGAGGCTAGTAGAACAGCCAACGAGTCTGTGCAAGCTACTAATAAGCTGTCACTTGGCGATAACGGCTGTGTGATGATCAATGGCGCTGGTGCTCAAAGTGTAAGTGCAGGAACGTACTTCGCAGTACAGTTCTTGAAAGCATGCACTCCTACAACTCTCACGATATCTAATAGCACAACTGTTACTGGTCAGGAGATACCTGCAGGCACTATAATCTACGGAGACATAACAGCTATCACTGGTGACAGTGGAGCACTGTACGTATTGTACAAAGGCGACCCTGCGTAATGTTAGGACTTGGTGTAGGCATACCGAAGCTAGTGTATCCAGCTCCTGCTGGGTATGTAAACGCACAGTCTCTAAGTTTAGATGGGACTGGTGATGCTGTAAATCCGTTTTCTGAAGCAGACCTGCAGACAACGCTTAGAGGCAGCTATACCATATCCATGTGGGTTAAAGTAGCATATGACTCTAGTTTTTATTTATTTGGTTATACCGACAGCGGATCTGCTGTAGCTGGTGGTGTAGAGTTTCAATATACCTACTTTAACTCATCTGTTGACGTAATTACTATAACCCAGAAGCTTGGTGGGTTTAATGGCACAGCCATACAACTGATAAATCCAAGTTTTACTGATGCTAGCAATACTTGGCAAAACATTGTATACGTGGTATCTGCAGGTCCTGACGGTTCAACTGCAGGTACCCACACTCTTTTCGTAAATGGTAGTCAGATAGACCAGCAGAATACCCTCTCGAAGACCTACTCAGATGCTACAACAGTGACTTCAGGAAGAGGTTTTCTGCTTGGTGCAAGAGACAATAATGGCACAGCAGAAAGCCACATGACAGGTCTTATTGATGAGGTTGGAATTTGGAACACTGCACTTCCGGCAAACGCCGTAACAGCCGTATATAACTCTGGAGTACCATTTGACCTCACAGGGAATAAAGGTGATTATGGTGCCTCACACCGCTTGAACCGCTACTACAGATTTGAAGGCACCAGCACTGAGATAAAACAAGATTCCAGTGGTAACAACAATGGTTCAGTTTTCGAGGGAGATCCAACAGGCAGCACTGACGTACCAAGTTAATTAGAATAGATATGGGCTGGACAATAATAAATAAATCAAGCGCAAGCTCTTTGGACTTCTCCGAGTTGCCCTTCACAGATATTAGTAAACTCAGACACTCTCTGGATGGGTCCAAGATAGTAGTTAAATACTTAGGTAGTAAGCCGTCATTTCTTGATGGTACTACTGACTATACATATGACGAGATCAGTACGATCCTCAACGGAGACGAGTGGTCTGATAATTCCGATCCTAGATAATGGCTAAATCACCAGCATGGCAAAGAAAGGCAGGCAAGAGTAAGTCTGGAGGACTTAATCGTAAAGGCATTGCCTCATATCGTAGAGCAAATCCAGGTAGCAAGCTTTCTATGGCTGTTACCGAGAAAAACCCTACAGGTAAGAAGAAGGCAAGAAGAAAGTCTTTCTGTGCACGTATGTGCGGGATGAAGAAAAGAAGAACTGGATCTGAGGGTAAGAGAGATCCAAACTCACGTATTAACAAAGCACTTAGAAAGTGGAGATGCAGATGCTAATGAGAAACTTATTTACAATATTACTGTTTGCTGCGGCAAGCATTGTCAACGCTCAAGGTAGTTGGGTAGATGTCCAGATTCAGACGGACCAGTACGCTGGTGAAAGTTCCTGGGAGATCCTAAACGAAGACGACCAAGTTGTAGCCGTTAGTCCCCCACTTCAAGACAACACCTTACAGAATATGATGGTGCTCTTGCCTGCAGGGGATTACGAGTTCGTAATCATGGATGCATTCGGTGATGGCATCTGCTGTGGTTTTGGAGAGGGCTGGTATAGATTAAGTAATAGCTGTGGACTAGATACTGCAGTGTACGACTTCGACACAGATCTAGATACAATAGCTTTTACGTTGAACCCTTGTATGCTCCCACTACCAGGTTGTATGGATGAAACATCTAATAACTACAACCCATGGGCTAACATAGACAACGGTACTTGTAATGTATCTGAGTGTCCAGAGGATCAGACTCTTGTGTCAATGGCACTAACGCTAGATACATGGCCCAATGAAACTGGGTTTACACTTGTAGACCTAGCTGTTGGTGAGTTCTACGAGCAGGTGTTGCCTGGGGAGTTTGACTTTGGTGACCAACTAGCTACCTACACTTATGACTTCTGTGTAAGTCTAGGCTTTGAGTTGATACTGGTAGATGTCTTTGGCGATGGACTGAATGGATCAGCAAGTGGAGGCCAAGACGGGGCATGTGTTATAACGGCGTGTGACAGTGTCATCTGGGAGCTAGACGATCTAGCCTTTACCACATTCGATGACGGTAACACTATGTACTCTGGTGCAATATTCACTGAGCCGTGTGAACCAGAGCCTGATGTGATAGGATGCATGGACGACGATTACGTTGACTACAACCCAGAGGCTACAGCTTCAGGGCCATGTGAAACATTGCACACTTGGGGATGTACAAACCCTGAGGCTTTGAACTACGATAGTCTGGCTACCATATCAGACAACAACAGCCCATGCACACTGCAGATTGTACTAGAAGATGATGCTGGTGATGGATGGGGCAACTCTACTATAGGCCTGGTACAGGGTGAACAGCAGTGGATGTTTACTGTGGGGCCTGGTGAGTTTTATCAGTCATGGGATATTACGCTAGACTCTGACGAAGAGGTTGATATATACTACTTCCAAGCTGGTAATCAGCAACAGTCGTCGCAGGAGCTTGCCTTCCAAACACTGCACAACTCCGTGCATATTATAAATGAAGCTGGGGACACTCTACTGTCTGAAGGCAGCAATCCTTTTATAGACAACGGTCAAGGGGCACTACAACCATTTACTGCTCCTAACTGGACAGTGTACAGCTTTACACCTTACTGTGGAGATACCTGCATCCCATACGTCTATGGGTGCACTGATGAGACAGCATGTAACTACGATGAAGAGGCTAACACTCCAGATGAGTGTAGCTACCCAGTACAGTACTATGACTGCGACAACTTCTGCGTCAACGACATCGATGGGGATGGTGTGTGTGACGAACTGGAAGTTGTAGGATGTCAAGACCCAACTGCATTTAACTATAACGAAGCAGCTACAGATGCAGGTGAATGTGTCCCTGTAGTATTTGGCTGCACTGATCCAACACAATACAACTATGATCCAGAGGCTAACACTGAGAATGGCAGCTGCGTGCCTTTTGTTTACGGCTGTACTGATCCTATGGCCCTTAATTTTGACGAGGATGCTAATACTGACAATGGGTCATGCATTGAAGTGGTTGAGGGATGCGCGGACCCAGAAGCTTATAACTATGACGGAACAGTCAACACTCCGGACGATACTGCTTGTCTGTACGATGCTGGGTGCATTGGTGGTCCTGGTGTGCCTTATTGGCTCAATGATGAGTGCTATGCATGGGCTATTACTGTAGACCCATACTGCTGTGAAACTGCATGGGACGGAGTATGTGTAGAGTTGTATGACTACTGTGGAGATGAGACATCTTACGTAGATATAGCTGTACAGTCACTGCTGCACTTCTACCCTAACCCTACAAGTGGGGACATCAGAGTACAAGCTCCCATAGGTACTGTCATCTCAATCATAGATGCGTCAGGCAGAAAGATCATTGAGACACAAGAAACAAATATACATCTCCCAACAGCTGGGGTGTATGTAATCATGGCCAACTACAAAGGCCGCATCAAAAAAGAAACAGTAGTAAGGCAATGAGATACATAGTAACCATACTGCTGATATTTACATCAATTATCAGCCATGCGCAAAGCACGTTTTATAAAGAAGTTTTCCGAAGAGCAACGTTCTACGGAGCAGTTAATGGGGGTAATTCGTTATCTGATGATGACACATATTCTGTCTCTACCGGACAACTTACAACCGGAGTTATCGAAACACCATTTGACTACAGTCTTACGCTTGGGGTCCGCAAAATTGCGCGTTTTGGCTATGAGAATAGAGCTAATGTATTCTATGATGGCACTGAGAAAACGTACGGGGATGCAGCCACCATTGGACGATACTCAGGATTTGAGTTCCTCGCAGAAGCAGACTGGAGAAGACAACAAGGAAGAAACTTCTTAGACCAAGACTACTTCGTTAGATATGTAGCAGATTGGTGGGTAGCGAAAGCAGAGTACCTACAGGATGGGTTTGCAGACATACGATACTTTGAGGGGTCACAAAGACTGCGTGCTAGGATAGGGGACAAGCTTTCTCTGAATGCTGGTATTGTACAGCGTATATCAGAGCCATATGGGTACGATCCGTTACAAGAGTGGCTGCTTGACGACAATCAAATACACTACACAGCTCTCGCTCTTGAAGAGGGGTATACAGTAGACTTTGAGAACAATGAGTTTATATCACCGGATGGTGAGGTTGTAGCCAATAGCTATGACGTATGGAAAGAAGTAATTATACCTGAAGTGCTCGATGACTACGTAGCACGTAAGAGGAGTGAGCTACCAGATCAATGGGTTCACTCTTTTGTGGTAGGCTTTGACTTTTACCACTACAAAAAAGATTTCTGGTTTCACTCGTGGGGTAACATTATGCCCTACCACATCAATAGTGATGACGAGTACTCCTACCACAATTTTATTAGCAGCTCACAGTGGGTAGATATAGGTGCAGGACTTGTGTTTGGTACTAAGATATCTAAGAGCCTAGGTATATTCACTGAGGGTAAGTACAACAGATATTGGAACAGAGAGTGGCATGACTTCTCTATAGGACTTAATTACATACTATTATAAGATGGCTAAACAAATAGGAGAAGACACTAAGGTAACCTTAGACCTAAAGACAATAGGCATGGCAGCTGCAGGCATTGGGACTGTAGTCGCTATGTGGTTCGCATTGCAGGCAGATATAGCAGAAGCTAAAGAACTTCCGCTTCCTGCAGAACCAGAGATAACGCGCATGGAGTTCGACATGAAAGACCAACTTGTACGTCAGACAATTATGACCACACAAGAAGACGTCACTGAAATCAAAGGGGACATCAAGCGTATCGAAGAAAAAATAGATAAACTAAAATGATATGAAAAATGAAAATTGCTCTATCGGTTGCATTATCATTTCTACTATTCTCAACGGCGGTACTTGTATTGCCAGTGGAGAGTGCCCCAAAAATACCTGATACTGGTATTTGCGTAGTAGAATTTAATGCCCAATTCAACGCCTCAAACTCAGTACCCTGGGTTGAAGACATAAGTGATTGCAGTAGTACTAGGATAGACATAGGTGCTAGCCCAGAACTACAGCGAGATCATAAGATAGTTGTTGTGCCTACTATTGTGGTATTTAACGAAGGAGAAGAAGAGGTAAGATTCCAAGCGAACATTATGATGCAGCTAGAAGTGTCACAAAAAGATGTGCAAGAAGCTGTCGATGAAATCATCATGGATTCGTTTTAATTACTATATTTACAAAACAATAGAAAATCATGGCAACTTTAACAACAACACTGACGCTTGCATCAACCGATGCAACTTCAGATAGGCTTAATATATCAGTTTCTGATAGCCTTACAACAGCTAACCCGGCTGTTAATATAGCTCGCTTGTCTATAGCAACAGATGCAGCTACTAACATACTTACAGCTGCAGGTAACTCTGCTATCACTTACGTGTATATCAAAAACACAAACACTGATGCTAGTCACGTGCTTACACTTAAGATAGATGACGCAACAGCATTCTCAGATCTGAGCGCAGGTGAGTTTGCAATATTCCCCGTAAAAGGTGGGGTAGGACTCGAGTGTCAAGCATCAGGCGCTGCCGTCGTAGCAGAGTACGGTTACTGGACTAAAGGATAATGGCTAGCGAGGGTCTCAAAAAATGGTTTGGCAGAAACCGAGGCCGAGGCTGGGTAGACTGTAAAGCATCTAAGGCTGCAGGCAAGTTTGTGCCTTGCGGTAGAAAAGATGCGTCAAAACCTAGGAAGACGGGATACCCGGCTTGTCGACCTACATTAAGTGCGTGTACCAGAGCAGGTATGCGTCGTAAAAAATCATCCAAACGGGTATCTTGGAAAAAATAAGAAATCATGAGTGACATCAAAAGAAAAATAACTAGGGACATCAGAAAGGGGGCCCGAAAGGCTAAAAGAGCCGAGAGAAAAAAAGTCAGGGAAGTTAGACGCCAGTTTAAAAAAGAAGACAAAGGTAAGTTCCTCGAAGAGTCTAAAGAACTGACCTTCGGTGGAAAGAAAATAGCTCAGTCTAGCCTTAGTCCTAGAGAAAAAGCACAAAGGCAATCACAAGGCTCTTCGGCTAAGGACAAGCAAGGTAACGTAAGTAGCGACATACCTGCTAACCAGTCTCAGAAGATGATGGATAAGATTGGTAGAGGTGATACCTCAGGAGCTACTAAGGTGAAGAAGATGGACGACATGTCATTTAATGAGGCATTTGCAGCTGCACGTAAAGCTAACAAAACTGTCTTTATGTGGAGAGGTAAGAAGTACACCACTAAGAAGAAAGGTGAAGCTCAAGACATGGATAAGATCGAGTCTAAGAAAGCAACTACTATTGACTCTGGTGTGAAGAAGCCAGGTCTGCAGACTAGTAAGACTACTGTTGCTCCAAAGAGTAAGAAGGAGCAACGTGCTGATAAGAGAGAGGGTAGAAAGGAAGCTAGAGGTCAAAGACGAACAGGTAGAAAAGAAACCACACGCTTGGATAGAAAAGCTGGTAGACTGATGGATCGTGCTGACAAGGCTAGAGGTAAAGCAGAAGCTAAAGAAAGCAAGATGGCTGACAGAAGAGCTAGGAAATCAGCTAAGTCAGCTAAGAAAGATAAAGTCAGAGAAGCCAAAGCAGCACTTAAGGCAGCTCGTAAGATGACAGCTGGTGGACTTAAGGACGTACCAGCAGGTAGCAAGGGTAAGGGCTTGAGTAAGCTTCCTACTAATGTCCGTAACAAGATGGGCTACAAGAAATATGGAGGTAAGAAGAAGGCTATGTTTGGTATGATCGGTAAGGTCAAAGGAGCTATCGATGGAGCTAAAGACGGAGGTGGTATTAAAGGAGCACTCAAAGGAGCACTCGGTGGTGGTATGCTTGGTAGAGCTGTTGGAGCTGTTAAGGGTGCTATGGGAGGCGGTGGTCTCCAAGGTGCTATGCAAGGATTTAAAGGTGGGGCGTTTGGTAATTCTAATCCAACGGGTGGAGGTGCCGCAGCAGATGCAGCAGCACAAGATCCAAATGCAGCAGTAGCTCAAAGAGGAGGTATTAAAGCTGCTTTACGTGGATATAGACAACATAGAGCGCGTATAAAAAGCGGAAAATCAAATAAAAATAATCCTATGGGAGGATCTAAAACAGTTGCACATACAAGAGGCAATAGAAGACCTGCTGCAGGTAGTGTAACTTTCAAACACGGAGGAGTTAAAGATCGTCGTAAAAAATATGGAGGTAAAAAGAAGTAATTATGGAATATCCTAAATTAGACTATAAAGCAGGAGGAGCTAAAAAAGACGCTTGTTATCATAAGGTAAAAGCTAGATATACAGTCTGGCCTTCTGCTTATGCGTCTGGAGCTTTGTCAAAATGCCGTAAAGTCGGTGCTTCTAATTGGGGTAATAAATAATGCATACTTTAAAAAGTATATATAAAAATTACAAAACGCATGTTAAAGACCCTTTAGGTTCTGTTATATTTAAAAACCTATGTGAGGAATTTAACATGCTTGTAATTGATAGTATGCTTGAAGGTAAGGAATTTAGTATGGGTAATAACTTATCGTCATTATCTATACATAGGATTGAAAGAAATCCTACTAAACCTACTATTGATTGGTGGGAAAGCAATAAGTATAAGCAAGAACTTATTGCAGAAGGAGAGGAGCTTTATAATGCAGAAACTAAAAAAGGAATAAAATGGTTTATATATTATACTGACCCGTGGTACTGTAAGTACTATTGGAAAAAGTCAAAATGTAAAATACCAAATAAAACTGCTTATAGATTTACACCTACTCGAGGTATAAAAGGAAATAAAGAAAAGCTTACAAAGCTTCTTAAAGAAGATGAATTAGCTTATTTAAGATTTAAGAAACATGGCAATATATAAAACAACATCAGCTCAAGTTATTCTAAGAAAAGTTATGCGTGATCTTAATCCAGAAGATGCTAATTGGATTGACGACGGTGTAGAATGGATTGGTGAAGCTCTAGAACATATTGGGGCTAGTTCTCAATTAGAAAGTAGAGTATGTATTGTAGATATAGAAGATCATAAAGGAGCTTTACCTGCAGATTTATATTACATTAATCAAGTGTCTATTAATGAGTCTGTATCAGCTGTAACTACATCTAGTCAAATAGATAAAGTACAAACTGATATACAAGATTTAGTAGGTACATATAAGTTTAGTAAAGATTTTATTTCTAGTACTTTAAATAAATTAGCTGATGGTACTATTTCATCTAACATAGCCAAAGAAACTTTACAAGATCTTGAGACTCTTAATAAAACTGGAGATCAAAGTTTAAATAAATTATTAGCTAATTCTTATGTACTTTACCAACAGTACATGAACCC